>Ga0315906_10000387_pt1 | contig 70648 bp, 58 predicted proteins | sample LakEriMetagenome_4_FD_203526 | JGI IMG/M metagenome (GOLD analysis project Ga0315906, IMG submission 203526) | Freshwater fungal communities from buoy surface, Lake Erie, Ohio, United States - Buoy 2 MA122 | ecosystem: Environmental > Aquatic > Freshwater > Lake > Lake biofilm | place: USA... | reverse complement strand
GAAATCGCCACGCTCGTGCTCGGGGCGGCGGTGATCGCCGGCTTCTTCGCGATCAAGTGGCTGCTGTGAGTCCCGCCAGCTCACAGAGCGTGGCCGTGGCCACGGCCTGCGGGCAGCTCCAGACGAGGAAGAAGAGCGACTCGCGGGCCAGCCGCTCGACGGGATGGCCGCGCACGAAGCCCGCCCCCTTCGTGGCGGTGATCGCAGCCTGGGCCGCCCGTACGACGAGGCTGTTGGCGTCGGTCCGCAGCCGGTCGCGGGCCGCGGCATCGATGCCGGCGCCGGCGGCCGCTTGGAGTTGAGCGGAGAGATCGGCCGCCTCGGTCGCCAGGTGCGCCGTGACCGGCGCGAGAGACGGTCGCTGCTCGGACTCGCGGCGCAGCACGTCCAGCGCAGCCTGCGTGGCACCGAGTGCGACGGCCGTGGTGGCCAGACCGCCGGTCCGCGGGCCACCGGCAGGGGGCAGGATGACGGCCAGCGGGCACACGGCCTGGAAGCGCACGACGCTCGTGCGGCTGCCGGAGAGGGCCAGCATCTCCAGCGGATGATCAATGACGAGGCCGGGTGCATCGGTTCGCACGACGAAGAATCGCTGGTCGCCGCCGGCGGTCGCGGCGCCCGTCACGATCGTGTCACTCGAATCGGCGCCCGTCACCCAGGGACAGAGCCCATCGAGCCGCCACGAGCCGTCTGCCTCGGCGCTCGCGACGAGCGCCGGTGAGCCGACATGCTGTCGACTCGTGGTGAGCTGGGAGATGCCGACGGTCGTGGTGGCCTCTCCCCGGGCGAGCGGCGGCAGCAGCGCGGCCCGCAGCTCGGGCGGTCCACCCGCGAGCATCCGCACGGCGCTCGCCCACTGCGTGAGGGCCAGCGCCGTCGTGAGACACCGCTCCGCGATCGCGGTGATCGCCGAGAGAATCGCCGGCTCTCTGGCACCGGTGCCGCCCGCTTCTTCCGGGATGAAGCCGGCGAGCACGCCCCGCCGCGCGAGCCCGGCAAACGCCCCGCTTCGCCACGGCCCCTCGACGGCCGTCCGCTCGGCGAGCGTGGCAAGCTCGCCGCACGTGGCGTGCAATCCGATTGGGTCGGGTGTGTCGCGATCCTTGACGAACATGGCTTCAGTATGCACGACACGGCGGTGCGCTGCGGCGTCAACTGGTGAAAGTTCGGGGCTGCCCATGCCCCGTCGCCGGACGCTCGCTTCGGCATCCATGCCTCTCGCTCGCTCGATGGCGGCTGCGCTCTCGGCATCCTGCCTGCGCTTGCCGCCATACGCCGGCGACGGGGCACGGGCAGCCCCTCACGGGCAAACTGCACCAGAAGAGGGAAGCTGGTCGGCGGCGCATCTGTGTACGGGCCTGCGGGGGGTCGATTGCACCTCCGGCGTAGGTATACTCCCGGCACTTCTGACAGGCGTCCCTCCCACCTCCATTTCCCGTCCGGAGTTCCCACCATGAGCCATGCAGAAGAGACCGGCACCCGTGCGCCCGCCGCCCCGAAGCCCGAAGCGAACGGGGCGGCCGTCATCCCGGCGCCGCTGCCGCCCCCGCGACTCGACGAGCTGTCGCCGCAGAATCTCTACGACAAGTGCATGGCGCTGGCCCGTAACCTGTGGTGGAGCTGGCACCCGGAAGTGACCAACATGTTCCGGGAGCTCGACCCGATCCGGTGGCGTCAACTCGACCACAACCCGATCGCGCTGCTCGCCGAGTTCACGCCCGAGCGGCTGGAGGCCCGGGCAGCGGAGCTCGTGCTCTACAGCAGGATCAACCAGGCCTACCGGCGGCTCAAAGAGTACATGAGCGCCGAGTCGACCTGGAGCACCGTGCATGCCGGCGTGCTCGGCTCGAAGCCGGTGGTCTATTTCTCGGCCGAGTTCGGGATCCATGAGTCGGTGCCGATCTACTCCGGCGGCCTGGGCGTGCTCGCGGGCGACCACATCAAAAGTGCGAGCGGCCTCGGCGTCCCGCTCATCGCCGTCGGGCTGTTCTACGACCAGGGCTATTTCCGCCAGCATCTCGACATCGACGGCTACCAGCACGAGGAGTATCTGCCCAACCGGGTCGAGTCGCTCCCGATCGAGCCGGCCCTCGGCGCCGACGGCCAGCAGATCGTGGTGTCGATCGAAACGCGGACGGGGCCGCTCCATGCGAAGGTATGGAAGATGGCCGTGGGCCGCGTCGACCTCTACCTGCTCGACTCCGACGTCGAGGGCAATTCGCCCGACGACCGCGAGCTGACGAGCCGTCTTTACGGTGGCGACACGCGGACGCGGATCCGTCAGGAGCTGATCCTGGGCATCGGTGGCGTGCGTGCCATCCGGGCGCTCGGCATCGTGCCGGGCGTCTACCATCTCAACGAGGGGCACTCGGCGTTCGCCACGCTCGAGGCGGTCCGCGGCCGGATGGATCGCGACGGTTTTCAGTTCGACGACGCTGTTCGCAAGGTGGCCCGGCAGACCGTGTTCACCACGCATACGCCGGTGCCGGCGGGCCACGACCGGTTCGATTCGGGACTGATCGAGGAGCATCTCGGCCCGATGCGGGACGCCCTCGGCATCTCGCACGACCACCTCATGAGCCTCGGCCGGGTGGAGCCCCACAACCACGGCGAATCGTTCTGCATGACGGTGCTCGGCCTGAAGATGTCGCGACGGGCCAACGCCGTGAGCGCGCTGCACGGCCACGTCAGCCGACGGATGTGGGCGCCGCTCTGGCCCTACCGCGTCGAGGAGGAGGTGCCGATCGGCCACATCACCAACGGTGTGCACGTGCCGACCTGGCTCTCCTGGCAGATGCTGCAGCTCTACGACCGCATCTTCCCGGCCAACTGGTTCCGCCGCATGGGCGAGCCCGACATTTGGCAGAAGATCCACGAGTGCGACCCCGGCGAGCTCTGGGAAACGCACTACGCCCTCAAGAACCTCCTGCTGCAGTTCGTCCGCCGTCGGCTGGCGCGGCAGTGCCGCCGCCGCGGCGAGTGCGACGAGGCGGTGGAGATGGCTCGCACGGTGCTCGATCCCAACGTCCTCACGATCGGTTTTGCACGGCGGTTCGCCACCTACAAACGGGCCGACCTCGTGCTGGCCGATCTGGAACGGCTCCACGGGCTCGTCACCTGTCCCGACCGTCCCATCCAGATCATCTTCGCCGGCAAGGCTCATCCGGCCGACGAGCCGGGCAAGGCGTTGATCCGCAAGATCGCCAACCTGCGAAACGATCCGCGGTTCGCCGGCCGTGTGGTGTTCGTCGAGGACTACGACATGAACGTCACGCGTCACCTCGTGCAGGGCGTCGACGTGTGGCTCAACAACCCGCGGCGGCCGTTGGAGGCCTCGGGCACGAGCGGTGAGAAGGTGGTGCTCAACGGCGGCCTCAACTGCTCGATTCTCGACGGCTGGTGGGCCGAGGCCTTCGACGGCCGCAACGGCTTCGCGATCGGCCGAGGCGAGACACATGCGAATCCGGAGATCACCGATCGCCGCGACGGCGAGGCGCTCTACAAGGTGCTGGAGAATGAGGTGATCCCGCTCTTTTACGAGCGGGACAGCGACGGACTGCCGCGGCGCTGGATTCGGATGATGATGAACTCGATCAGCTCGCTGGCCTGGCGGTTCAGTGCCCACCGCATGGTCATGGACTATGCACGGGCCTGCTACGTTCCGGCGGCCGGCGGCGTGTCGTGCGACATGCACAACCGCTAGATATCGTCACTCCTCGAACGACCGCTTGCCCCTGAGCAGGTGGTGGTAGTGCTGGGCGAACCGATGCGCCTCGTCGCGGACGTATTCCAGGAGCCGCAGCGAGTAGGAATCGCGTGAGAGCCGGAGCGGCTCGCTGCGGCCCGGCAAAAACACCTCCTCCTCCCGCTTCGCCAGCGAGATCACGCACGGGGGCTCGATGCCGAGGCTGTCGAGCGCATCGAGGGCCGCCGACAGCTGCCCCTTTCCGCCGTCGATGAGCAGGACGTCGGGGAACGAGGCCCCCTCGCGGGCAAGGCGGGCAAACCGCCGCGACACCACCTCGTGGATGCTCTTGAAGTCGTCGATGCCGTCCACCGTCTTGATGCGATACCGCTTGTAGCCCGGCTTGAACGGCAGGCCGTCGATGAACTGCACGAGGCTGGCCACCGTCTCGTTGCCGGCGAGATGGGCGATGTCCACTCCCTCGATCACCCGCGGCGGCCCCTTCAGGCCCAGCACCTTCTCCAGGCCGGCGAGACCCTTCTTCGGATCGACGAGAAACACCTCGGGCTGGACGTTCTCCTCGAGGTCGCCCCGCTGGTCGAGCGTTTCCAGGAGGCGGATCTCGTCGCGGAGCCGGGCCGCCCGCTCGAATTCGAGCCGGCCCGACGCTTCGAGCATCTCCTTGTGCATCTCGGCGAGCAGCCGCTTCTTGCCGCCGTCGAGGAAGGTCTTCAGCCGCTCGATGTCGCGGCGGTAGTCCTCCTTCGAGATCCGCAGGTTGCAGGGGGCGGTGCACTGGTCGATCGAGGCCAAGAGGCAGGGGCGAAACCACCGCCACTGCTCGTCGTCGGCGTCGATGTCGAGCGTGCAGGTGCGAAACTTGAAGATTCGCTGGAGCACCACGATCGCGCCGCGGAGCGAGCCGGCGCTCGTGAACGGGCCGTAGAGCTTCACGCCCTTCCGCTTCGGCGTCCGCGTGAACTCGACCCGGGGATAGTCCTCGTGGGTCGTGATCTGCAGGTAGGGAAACGTCTTGTCGTCCTTGAGGTCGCTGTTGAACCGCGGCTGCACGTCCTTGACGAGCCGGCTCTCGAGCAGGAGCGCATCGACCTCGCTCTCCGCTTCCAGGTAGTCGATGTCGCGGATCTCCCGCACGAGATCGGCCGTCCTTCGATCCTCTGCGGCCGCCTTGAGGAAGTAGCTCCCGGCCCGCGACCGGAGGTTCTTCGCCTTGCCGACGTAGATCACGCGGCCGGCGGCGTCTTTCATCAGGTAGACGCCGGGCGTCTGCGGAAACGACCGCACCTTCTCGGCGGCCAGCGACCGGTCGCGGACGGCAGCCGCGGCATCCGTGTCGGCGGGCGTGGTCTCGGCGAGGGCATCGCGTTCCGTGTCGTCCATGCCCCGATTGTATCGATCAGGCCCCGACGACCCCGCGGAGTTCGCGGTCCATGGCGTCGAGCCGCGACTGGAGCGCCCGCTTCACGGCCGGCAGTTCGGCGGCGGGGCACGGCGGCGCGGCGGTGAAGAGATAGAACTTGATCTTGGGCTCCGTGCCCGAGGGGCGGGCGGCCACGGCGTTGCCGAGAGGCTGAAATCGCCCATCGGCCGGCAGACTGCCTGCACCAGGGTGCCCGGCGAGATCGAAGATCACGAGGTCGCTCTTCACGCCGGCGTACGTCGCGGGAACACCGCCCGGCGTCCAGGTCGTGAGGCTGGCCTGATCGCGGGTGCGAACGACGTCGAGCCCGGCGATCGACGCCGGCGGCCTGGCCCGCAGCGTGGCCATGATCTCCCGCATCCGATCCATGCCCGTGGCGCCTGGCAGCATGATGTTGATTTGCCGCTCCTGGTGGCAGCCGTGGGCGGCATACAGTTCGTCGAGCGCCTCGTGGGGCGTGCGGCCCGCCGCCTTGAGCCGGGCCGTGAGCTCGCTCATGAGGAGCGCGGCCACGCTCGCATCCTTGTCGCGCACGTGCGTGCCCGCGAGATACCCGTGGGACTCCTCGCAGCCGAATACGAATCGCTCGGGGCCGAGCCGGTCGAGTGCGGAGCAGATCCACTTGAAGCCCACGAGCTCGGTGTCGTCGACGGCGAGTCCGTGGGCCTCGGCGATCCGCCGCACGAGCCCGCTGGTGACGAGCGTCGTGATGACGACATCGTCGGGCCGGGCCTCACCGCGAGCTTTGCGGCCCGCGATCGCCTGTTCACAGAGCAGGCCGCAGAGCTGGTTGCCCGTGAACGTCTGCCAGCCGCTGCCGGCCGCCCGCGTGAGCGGCGCCGCTGCCCCGAGCCGGTCGCAGTCGGGATCGCTCGCCAGCACGAGGTCGTCGCCACGGGCCTGTGCCTCTTCGATCGCCCCCGTGAGCACGGCCGGATTTTCGGGATTGGCCACGTGCCCCGGCACGTTTGGGAAATCACCATCAGGCTGCGCGTGGGGGGCGTAGAGCCGCACGGCGGCGAAGCCCGCCTGATCGAGCACCGGCACGACGGCCGACGCGCCGACGCCATGCAGCGGCGAGTAGAGGACCGACACGTCCCGCGGCCCGGGCGCCGACTGCTTCACGACGGCGGCCACGAACGCCGGATCGATCTCGGCCTCGACGAACCGTACGCGGCCCGAGGCGACGCCGGCGTCGAACGACTCCCGGTGGACAGCCTCCACCCGCATGACGCGGTCGATGATCCCCTTGTCGTGCGGCGGCAGCACCTGCACTCCCCCGGCCCAGTAGACCTTCACGGCGTTGTCGCTCGGCGGGTTGTGGCTGGCCGTGACCATGATCCCGCAGGTGCTCTCTGTGTGTCGCACGGCGAACGACAGTTCAGGCGTGCTGCGAAAACCGCGCAGGAAGAAGACGCGGAAGCCGGCCGCGAGCAGCACCTCCGTGCACAACTTCGCGAAATGCTCCGACCGATGCCGCGTGTCGTAGGCGATCGCGCAGGTGGGCGTCTCGCCGGCGGGGAGCGCGCTCCGCACGTAGTCGGCCAGGCCCTGGGCGCTTTCGCCGATCGTGCGGTCGTTGATCGCGTTGGAGCCCACCGGATACATCATCCCGCGACGGCCGCCGGTGCCGAACGGGATCACCGTCCAGAACACGTCGTCGAGTTCCTTCCACTGCTCCGCGTCGATCCTGGCGGCCAGGTCGCCCGCAAACTCGGCGTAGCGGGGCTCGGTGAGCCAGGCCCGCATCGTGGCCGCCGAGTGGTCGGTGATCCTGCCCGCGGCATGGGCGGCCGCGACGGCCTCGAGGCGGCGTGACTGATCGGCGACAGAGGGCGTCATGAATGGCTCCGGGGTCGAAGGGGGCAGCCGGTTCGAGGCCAGCGTTTTATACTGCGGCCGCATGAACGTCACCGCTGCCACGCCATCCGCCGTCGAGCCGCTGATCGTGAGCGTGTCGGGCCTGCGCGGGATTGTGGGGGAGACGCTCACCGCCGACGTGGCGGCCCGCTATGCCCGGGCATTCGCCGGCACGCTGCCGCCCGGGCCCATCGTGATCGGCCGCGACGGCCGGACCAGCGGCCCGCTGCTGGCCGCGGCGATCGCCGCGGCGGTCACGCGGATCGGCCGCGACGTGATCGACCTCGGCCCGGCGGCGACGCCCACCGTCGGCGTCGCCGTGCGAACGCTCTCCGCCGCCGGCGGCATTCAGATCTCCGCGAGCCACAATCCCGCCCGCTACAACGGGATGAAGCTGTTCTCGGCTGCGGGCCGCGTGCTCCCGGCGGCGGCGGGTCGCGACGTGCTTGCCACGTTCGAGTCGCCGACCTCCGCCGCGGAGCCGTCAGCGGCTCTGTCACGCGGCAGCGCGAGGGGCTACGACGCGACCTCCGAGCATGTGCGGCTCGTGTCGGCACTCGTCGACGTGCCTGCGATCCGGCGGCATCGGCCGCGGGTCTGGCTCGATGCCGGGCACGGTGCCGGCAGCCGCGTGGCCCGACCGCTCCTCGAGCATCTCGGCTGCGACCTCGTCATCGAGGGGGGCGAGCCCGACGGCCAATTCGCGCACGAGCCGGAGCCAACAGCCGAGAATCTCGCCGGTCTGCTGCCGCACATCAGGCAGCAGCACGCCGATATCGGATTCTTTCAGGATCCCGATGCCGACCGGCTTGCGATCGCCACGGCCGAGGGCCGCTACATCGGCGAGGAGGCGACGCTCGCCCTCTGCGTGGAAGGGGTGCTGGCGAAGACACCCGGCCCGGTCGTCATCAACTGTTCCACGAGCGGCATGACGCAATTCATCGCGGCGCGGCATGGGGTGGCCTGCCATGTGTCTGCCGTCGGTGAGGCCAACGTCGTGGATCGGATGCTCGCCACCGGCGCCATCATCGGCGGCGAGGGCAACGGTGGGGTGATCGACCCCCGCGTGGTGCTCGTCCGCGACAGCTTCGTGGCGATGGCCCTCGTGCTCGATCGCATGTGCGCGGGTGAGCGGCTGGCGAGCGTCGAAAGCCTCGCCGCGGCGTTGCCGACGCTCGTGATGCGGAAGACGAAGGTGGGCGTGTCGCCCGGGTTCCGCGGCCCGGCGTTGGCTGCCGCGCTCGAGCGGGTCGCGGCTGCGTTTCCCATGGCCCGGGCCGATCGCCTCGACGGCCTGCGGCTTGACTGGCCTGGCGGCTGGCTCCTCGTGCGGGCCAGCAACACCGAGCCGATCGTGCGGATCGTGGCCGAGGCCGAAACCGAGGCCGCGGTCGATGCCGCTGTCGGCCGTGCAGCGACGGCCATCGCGGGCGGATAGCCCCGTTTGCCGGGGCCTCCCAGCTTGCCTGGCGGCGGCTCGTTCGTTCTCTGCGAGCTGATGATCATCGGGTTCGTCCGCCGAAAAACAGACGAGGCCCTGGCGTCCACGTTCGTGTACCGTCGGCCGGAGGAGCCTGGCTGCATGTCCCACACCTTCGCCCGCGGCGGCGTGCAACTCGTCGTCTGTGAGCCGCATCGGCTCATCTACCGGCCGCTGCAGAAGTGTGCCTCGACCACCGTGATCGATTTCATCGGCGATCTCGTCGGGCATGGCGAGCGTCGTGACGGCCGCGATTTTCTCCCGTTCGTAGCGGCCGATGTGTCGCCCGGTCACGGTGGCACCTACGCCGTCAAGGTGCCAGCTGGTGCGGTCGACGGATTCGTGGAACGGTACGCCGGCTATCTCTGGTTCTCGGTCGTCCGGGAACCGTATGCCCGGCTCAAGTCGAACTACTTCAACAAGCTCAATCGCTACGCCCGCCAATTCGAGCCGATGGTCTACCTGCTCGCATACGCACGCCAGATCGTCGCTGGACGGGCGATCTGGCGGCCCGACTCGGTGGGAGAGCGGGCCGCCTGCATGCAGGCCCGGATTCCGTTTCCACGGTTCGTGTCCGGACTGCAGGAGCATGGCATCTCCTGGGACTGCCACTTCACAGCCCAGGCCGATCTGCTGCGGACCGATGTCATCCCCTATCACCGACTCGTGCGCATGGAACTCCTGGCCGACGGGCTGCGGGAGGTGGTGGCGGATGCCGGCGCGACCGCCGCGGCGGCACCGGCCCTCGAGAGCCTCAAGCGTCTCAACCGCTCGGCAGCCGGCGCGGCGGACGACGCGGACCTCTGGACGCCGGCCGCCCGCCGGATCGCAGCCGACCTCTACCGCCGCGACTTCGAGGCCCTCGGCTACGCCGCCTGACGGGCGGCCGTGCGCAGCCCCCGCGCCGTGGTGGGCACGCGGTGCGGCGGCGTGCCATACTCCTCCCGCAGCATGACTGCGAGCCCGGCTGTTGGGAGGATGCGTGGCAGTGGAAGGCGTGGCTGGTGACGGCGGGCTGGCCGCGACGAGCGACGAGGAGCTCGCCGCGCAGGCTGCCCGCGAGGGCTCCGACGGCGTGGCCTTCACCGCGCTCATGGACCGGTTCCGTGACCGCGTATGGCGGGTCTGCTGGCGGCTGATGGGGAGCCGGCACGACGCCGAGGACGCCGCACAGGAGGTGTTCGTGCGGCTGTTCTTCGAACGGGGGAAATTCGCCGGACGCAGCCGCTATTCGACCTGGCTCCATGGCGTCGCCATCCGCACCTGCCTCGGCATGCGCCGCTCACGGTCGCGGCGGCGTCGTCGCGAGGTGCCGGGGTCGGCTTCCAGTGACGACGGCCAGGATCGGATCGAGACGCAGGCCGACGACCGCGCGGGGCAGGCCGATGCCGTCGATGCGGCCGACGCCGCCGAGAAGCTACTAGCGGGGCTCGACGAGGAGGATCGGGCGCTCGTGCTGATGAAGTTTGCCGAAAATCACGACTACGAGGCGTTGGCGGAGATGTTCGACTCCACCCCGGGCGCCCTGCGGATGCGGATCAGCCGCATCCGCGAGAAACTCGCGGGAAAGGGATCGTAGCTCCGTTGCTCCGCAACGGGCTGCCCGCCACGGAGTGACGGGCCTACGAAAAAATGTGTGACGCGGCGGCGGTGGGCGGCAACTCACCTGGTGTCGAACGGGGTGCGGCCGCGTGGCCGCCCGGGCGAGGCGAGGGTGAAACGACACGGCATGGACCTGCTCGAACACCTGGCCGACGTGGACGTGCCGCCGACGCCGGCGGTATCGGCCTTCACCGACGGCGTGCGGCGGAAGCTGCACCCGCGGCTGCTGGCGCTGCACGTGGCCGAGTTCGCGCTGGGGGCCACCGTGTGGGCGGCAAGGCACATGCTCGTGGCATTGTTCGCGGCGATCGTGTTTTCGGTGACAGGTGCGTGGCCACGAGGGCCGCGCCACACAGGAGGAGAAGGCAATGGCTGATTTCGTGGTGCTCGGCCAGACGGCGGCCGAAACGGCTCGGGAAACGGTGAACGTTTCGAAGCAGGCGCTCGTGGACAGCTTCACCCAGGCCTGGAGCCAGGTGATCCTGCTCGCGCCGAAGATGGTGGCGATGGTGGCCGTGCTCGTCGTCGGCTACGTGCTCGCCCGCTGGGTGGGGGGCCTGATCGCGGTGGTGAGCGAGAAGATCGGCCTGCAGACGGCTGCCGAGCGGAGCGGGCTGGCCAAGAGCATGCACGACGTGGGCATCCGGCGGCCGGTGCCCGCGATCGTCGGGGGCATCGTGTTCTGGCTGTTGATGTGCGTGTTCGTGATGGCGGCCTTCAACATCCTCGGCCTCGAGAGCGTGTCGAACGCGATGGGCGAGGTGGTGAACTACATCCCGCGGCTGCTCGTGGCGACCGTGGTGGTGGTGGTGGGCCTGCTTGCAGCCACCTTCCTCCGCGGTGTCGTGGCGACCAGCGCCGACCGGGTCGGCCTGTCGTACGCCGAGTATCTCGCCGGCGGCTGTTACTGGGTGCTCTCGCTGCTGACGTTCATCGCGGCTTTCAACCAGCTCGGCATCCAGTTCGCCCTGCTCGAGAAGCTGATCCTGATCGGCTCGGCCGGTCTGTCGGCGGGCTTCGCCCTGGCCTTCGGCCTCGGCGGCCGCGACGTGATGAGCGGCATCCTTTCGGGCTACTACGTTCGCCAGCGGCTGCAGGCGGGCGACACGGTCAGCGTGGCCGGCCTCGAGGGCACGGTTCGTGAAGTGGGCCCGGTGGCCACGGTCATCGAGACCCGCGACAACGGCCTCGTGTCGCGGCATTCGGTGCCGAACGCGAAGATGCTTCAGGAAGCCGTGCGGTAACCGGCAGCCTCGAGACGATGCAGAACGGGCCCGCGGTGCAGGAAGCGCCGCGGGCCCGCCGGCGTCATCCCTACTGCCGGATGAGGACGCGGGAGCCGGGGCCGAGGATGTCGATCAGTTCGGCCAGGTCGCGGGGGGAGATGACGAGACTCGAGGAGGGCGCCGCGTCGGCCACCGCGCTGGGGTCGTCGACCGCTTCGATCACGAGGCCGTCGGCCAGCGTGATCGACGGACGCCCGGCAGCCGGTCCGCCCGGCAGGGCATTGGGATCGCCACGGCTGATCGTGGCCACCGGGATCGACCCTCCCACGCGTTCGAGATAGTGCCGGCCCACCACCACCGGGAAGCTGCCCGCATAGTTGCCGTGCAGCTGCATGCTGATGCGGCGGCGCGAGACGCTCACCACCGCGTCGAACGGGCCACGGACGAGCTTGAGTCGCTCGCCCGGGATCAGCTGGAGTGGATCGGTCACGCCGTTGATTTTCGCGAGCAACTGCCACGACACACCGAGCGGCACGGCGATCGCCTGGAGGGTCTCACCGGTCGCGACGACGTAGGGGGGCAGCAGCAGGTCGTCCTGAGAGTAGATGACCGTCCCCGCAAGCTGGCCCAGCAGGTCTTCGAGCCGCTGGCTCTCCTCGAGGCCGAGCGAGGGGTCGTCGTACCACACCGACAGTCCCGAGAGCGCCTCGGCATAACGACCGGCGGCGAGCTTGTCGTGGGCGTCGGCCCAGGCCGAGGCGAAGGCGGCTGACGACGGAGCTGGCGCCGCCGATGCCGGCGGTACGATCGCGGCGGCGGCCGGTGCGGGAATGGCGTCGGGCATCGTCGCGGGAAGCTGCGGCGTCGGCAACGTCGCGAGCCTCTCGGGCCGCGGGCCGGCGTCGGGGGGCGTCGCGGCCACGGGCTCGGAGACCGGCGGGGGGGCCGATTCGGCCGTGAGATACGTCGGCGACTGTTCAGGCTGGGGTGGAGGCGTCGGCATCGACTGCACGGCCTGGGCCGGAGCGGCGGCCGGGGACGGGAGCACCGGAGCCGGGAGTGCGGATGCCGTCGCGGCCGCGGCGGGCAGTGCCGGTGCCGTGCCGGTCGGCGCCGGGAGTTGCACGTCGGGCGGGGCGAATGCGGGCGCGTCGCCGGCGACGGTGGCGGCCGCGGGTTCGCTCGTCCCGGGGGCCTTCTGCACCACGGAGTAGGCACCGTACAGGATGGTGCCGAAGAGTCCGAGCACCAGCAGCGGTTTGAGCGCTTCCATGGAATCGTCCCGATCGCGGCGGTTCTTGCTGTTCGCTGGGCGGGCCATGCAACGCCTCGTGGGCGGAGAGCGGGGGTGAGGGGTGGGGGATGGTAGGGAACCGACCGCGTCCGTCGCCAGAGGGCTTCTGGGCCGCGAAAACGCAACGCTCCCTGGCCGGCCGCCGTATGATCGTGGGGTCCGGCGGACGTGATCGGTGCTGGCCGGACGTGGCGTCGGGAGTGATGCGATGCGATCGCGAGATGTCGATGCCGGCCGGGTGCGCGACGTGGTGGCGGTCGTGCTGGCCGGTGGCAAGGGGGCCCGGCTCGAGCCGCTCACTCGCGACCGGGCCAAGCCGGCCGTGCCCTTCGGCGGCAGCTACCGGATCGTCGATTTCGCGCTCTCGAACTGCCTCAACAGCGGGCTCCGCCGGCTGCTGATGCTCACGCAGTACAAGGCCAGCAGCCTCGACCGGCATCTCAATCTCGGCTGGCACCGGTTCTTTTGTCGCGACCTCGGCGAGTTCCTCGACGTGCTGCCGCCGCAGCAGCGGGTCGACGATCACTGGTATCAGGGCACCGCCGACGCCGTCTACCAAAACATCTATTCACTCGAGATGGCCGCGCCGCGGCTCGTCGTCGTGCTCGCCGGCGACCACATCTACAAGATGAACTATCAGTCACTGATCGACGCCCACGAGGAGAGCGGGGCCGACGTGACGATCGGCGCGCTGCCCGTGCCCGTGGCCGAGGCGGGCGAATTCGGCACGATGGAAGTGGACGGCTCCGGGCAGGTGCGGGCGTTTCGGGAGAAGGTGGCCGATCCCCCCGCGCTCCTCGACATGCCCGGGATGACGCTGGCGTCGATGGGCATCTACTGCTTTTCGGCCCCCTTCCTCCTCGAGCAGCTGCGGCGCGACGCCGACGACGGCGGGAGCCGGCACGACTTCGGCCACGACATTCTCCCCAAGGCGATCCACACGCACGGCGTGCAGGCGTTTCCGTTTCGCGACGAGAATCGCAAGCGCGACGCCTACTGGCGCGACGTGGGCACGATCGACGCGTATCACGAGGCCAACATGGATCTCGTGGCGGTCGATCCCCAGCTCAATCTCTACGACGAGCAGTGGCCGATCCGCACCCATCATCCGGCCTACCCGCCGCCGAAGTTCGTGTTCGCCGGCGAGGGACCCGACGCCCGCCGCGGCGAGGCGACCGACAGCCTCGTCTGTCCGGGAGCGATCGTTTCCGGCGGCCGCGTGCACCGGTCGATCATCGGCCCGGGCGTCCGCGTCAACAGCTTCGCCAGGGTGGAGGAGAGCATCGTGTTCGAGGGGGTCGACATCGGCCGCCATGCCGTCGTGCGGCGGGCGATCATCGACAAGGGCGTGCGGGTGCCGGCCGGGGTTTCCATCGGCGTGGATCCGGTGCAGGATGTGGCCCGCGGGCTGGCCATCTCGCCCGCGGGCGTCACGGTGGTGCCCAAGGGCCATGCGTTCTCCGCCGAGATTCATCCTGTCGGCCATGACCTCATGGCGGCGACCGTTTCCTGATTTCGAATCCCCCGCATGCCTCTCCGCAACCTCTTCATTCTGATCGCCTGCCTGCTCGCCGGGGTCGCCGCCTGGGCGGCCCGGCATCGCGACCTGCCCGGCAGCCGGATCAACGAGGTACTCGCGATCATTTCCCGGTCGGCGCTCGAGCCGGTGGCAACGCGGCAGCTCTTCGAGGCCGCGATCCAAGGGGCGGTCGGACAGCTCGACGAACACTCGGCCTATATCCCCCGGGCCGAGCAGAACGGCTTCGAGGCGTTGCTCGATCAGCAGTTCGGCGGAGTCGGCCTCGAACTCGTGCAGGACGAGGCCACGGGCGAATTGGTCGTGTCGTCACCGGTCGTGTCAGGGCCCGCGTGGCAGGCCGGCATCGTGGCCGGCGACCGGATCATCGCAATCGACGGCCAGCCGACCCAGGGGGTGCCGCTCGCCCGGATCGTCGGCCTGCTCCGTGGCCCGATCGGCACGCCAGTGACGCTGCGGATCGCCGCCGCCCGGGGCACCCACGATCCGACGGTGCGTGAGGAGACGGACACGGCGACCCGCGACGCGAGGCTGGAGCGGGCCCTCGTCACGACGGAGACGGTGCTCGGGGATCGCCGTCGCCCGGACGGCACATGGAGCTTTCGCATCGAGGACGAGCCCGACGTGGGGCTCCTGCGAATCACGAGCTTCGGCGAACGCACGGCGGGTGAAATCGATGCGGCGTTGGCGAGCCTCGCGACCGAGCCGTCGCTCCGTGGCATCGTGCTCGACCTTCGCGGCAACCCGGGTGGCCTGCTCTCGGCGGCGGTTGCGGTGTGCGACCGGTTCGTACAGAGCGGCGTGATCGTGGCGACTCGTGGCCGGCGTGAGGGGGCGGAGGAGCCGCCGCTCGAGCCGCGTGAGGCGACGGCCGGGGAAATGTGCGCCGGCGTCCCCATGGTCGTGCTCATCGACGGCCTCACGGCGAGCGCTGCCGAGATCGTGGCGGCCTGCATGCAGGATCATGGCCGGGCCGCGATCGTCGGCAGCCGCACGTTTGGCAAGGGCACCGTCCAGTCGGTGGTGCCGCTCGGTGGCGGCGACGGTCTGCTCAAGCTGACGACGGCCGAGTACGTGCGTCCCCGGGGTGCTGCCATCCACCGCCGGCCTGATGATCGCGACGATGCGACCTGGGGCGTGGTGCCGGATCGCGGCGCCGAGATCGCGCCCCCGGCCGCCAGCCTCGAACGTCTGCGGCGCTGGCGGCGGCAACGGGATGCCGTGGCCGTTCCCGGGCGGCCGGCGTCCTCCGCGACGAGCATGGCCAGCCGGGCGATGGACGAGGTGCTCGCCGTGGCGCTCGACACGCTCGCCCACGCGTCAGTCGCCCCGACGCAGTTCGGCGGCGAGAAAGAAACTGCCCGCGATGCAGACGACACCGTCGCGGCCGGCGAGTGACTTCGCGCGCCGCACGGCCGTGGCCGGTGTCGCCGTCGTGAGCGGCCGCGGCAGACCGGCCGCCTTGGCCGCGGCCAGCAGCCGCTCGAGCGTCGCCCCGCGCCGGTTCGTCGAGTAGCGGGTGAGCACCACGTGGTCGAACCGGCCGGTGGCGACCGCGAGCATCTCCTCGATCTGCTTGTCGTTGCTGGCGGCGAACACGAGCACCCGCGGCCGCCGCGCGGTGAGCACGGGGGCGAGTGTGTCGAGGAGCGACTCCATCGACGCCACGTTGTGGGCCGCGTCGATGACGACGAGCGGCGAGCTGGACAGCCGCTCGATCCTGGCCGGCAGCCGGGCCGTGGCGAGCCCGCGGACGACTGCCGCCTCGGGCACGCGGAGGCCGAGGCCATCGAGACGGCGGGCCGCCATGACGGCGACCGCCGCGTTCTCGGCCTGATGCCGGCCGGGCATGGCATGCCGATACCGTCGCGGCGTGTCACGGCCGCCGGTCGTCGTCACCTCGACCACGCCGCCGGCGAGCGGATCGCCGCGGGCAGGCTCGACGGTCGTGGCCTGAAAGTCACGGCCGAGCTGCTGGAGCGGTGCCCGCCGCCGCCGTGCCGTGGCGGCGATCACCCGGCGGGCATCCGGGTGCAGCGCGCCGGAGATCACCGGCGTGCCAGGCTTGATGATGCCGGCTTTTTCTCTCGCGATGCGGCCGATAGTCGGTCCCAGGATCGCCATGTGATCGAGGCTGATGCTCGTGATCACGGAGAGCATGGTGTTGGCGACGTTCGTCGCATCGAGCCGGCCACCGAGCCCCGTCTCCAGCACGGCGATATCGACTCCGGCACGGGCGAAGTGGACGAACGCCGCGGCCGTCACCACCTCGAACCAGGTGGGCCGCCGGCCACCCCGGCGTGCCGCCGCGCGATCGAGCAGGTCCACGGCGGGAATCACGACCCGGAACGCAGCAACGAGATCGGCCGCCGAGATCGGCCGGCCGTTCACGCAGATCCGTTCCTCGACCGTATGCACGTGGGGCGACATGTAGCGGCCCACGCGGTGCCCCGACTCGGCGAGGATGTCGGCGATCATCGCGACCGTGGAGCCCTTGCCCTTCGTGCCCGCCACGTGCACGGCGGGATACCGCAGGTGCGGCATGTCGAGGGCGGCCAGCAGCCGCCGCATGCGGGTTAGGCCGAACACGCTCGTGCCGCTCCCGGCCTGCGGCGAGCGTTCAAAATCGACCCGCCCATCGAGCCACGCGAGCACGTCGGCCCGCGTCGAGATCGCGACAGCCGGCTTCGCGGGGAGGGGCTTTTGTCGTCGTTGACCGGTTCGAAGTCGCCGCATGTTTCGCAGATTGCCCGACGTGCCATCGTGGGAAAGGCCGTTGGGGGCGTTTCCACGGCTGGTTGACTGGATCCGGTTGAGGTGCGCCGGCTCGGGGGCGGCACAAGTCTCGTCGCGGGACCTCGAAGACTCGGTCCAAATGCTCCTCGAGCTTGCACCGACCCCCTCGCCTACCCGCTTTTGTGTGCCGGAACGGCGGTACAGATCGACCGTAGCTGCCGTAGTGTATCTTGGTTTTGGATGGCGAAGCGGGCTTGACGGTCAGCGGCTGTTTCTCGACTGTCCCCGCATGTTCGCGGGCACAGGTTCCACCGCCGCCGTTTCCTGCCGCGCCGTCACCCGGTGCCTGGTCGCGGGGGTGGTCGCATGCCTTGCCGGAGTGCTCCATGCCCAGGAGGCCTTGCCCACTGTGGGCGAGCCGCCGCCGATGTATGTGGCCGAGCCGTTCGCGGGGCCCGGCCTCGCCGGCATGCCCGGCAGCGTGGTGCCCGAGATGCTGCCCGACTGGCCGCGGTGGTTCGCCGGGGCGAGCGGCCTCGTGATGACCCGCACGCTGCCGTCTGGCGCCGCCACGATGGAGCCACTCGATGGCCGGCAGCTGTTCACGAGCGACGCCTCGGCCACCTGGTCGGGAGGCATCGACCTCCACGTTGGCCGCTGGTTCGGGCCGCGGCAGCACCACGCCGTCGAGATGATCTATTGGGGGCTCTACAACGTCGGCTCCTCCGCCTCGCTCACGGCCGCCCCGCCCGCGATCATGGCGATCCCGCAGGCGCCGGGCGTGACGGTGAGCGGCACGTCGGCCGGAGCCTGGCTCCAGGATGCGTCGGGCCAGTGGATCAGCCGCTCCGACGTGGTGAACGACATCGAGATCAACTGGGTCTATTCGCTCTGGGAGCGGCCCGAGTTTCTGCCCCGCGATCGCTCGGTGAGCCTGATGTGGCTGGCGGGCTTCCGCTTCTTCCAGGTGGGCGACACGCTCACGCTCGCCACGGCGTCGAGCCTGCCCGACCTCGACAGCCTGCAGCTCGGGGTGGCGACGAACAATAACATTTACGGCGCCCAGGTCGGGGCGAAGTTCGACTGGATGTTCATGCCGCGGGTGCGGCTGGCCATCGTGCCGAAGTTCATGATCGGCGGCAACGCGATCACCAACACGACGTCGCTCGTTGATCCGAGCGGCACCGACGCCATGTTCGCCGGCGGCGATCCGGTGAACGTGCACTCGACGCTCGGCGTCTTCTCCTGGCTCGGCTCGGTCGATACGGGAGTCGCCTGGGACATCACCGATCGCTGGAGCCTGTCGATTGGCTACCGCGTGGTGGGCGTGGGCAACATCGCCCAGGCCGACGGCCAATGGCCCGCGGTGATCGATTCGCCGGGCTCGCTCCAGGGCATCGACGCGGGCTCGAGCACGATCGTCCACGGTGGCTTCGCCGGCTTCGAGTCGCGATACTGACTCGACCAGGAGACGACACGATGCAGCCGCAACCAGCCTGTGACCTGACGACCAAGAAGTGCGTGCCCTGCGAAGGGGGCGTGCCGAAGTATTCCGCGGCCGCGGCCGAGGCCCAGGTGACGGCCCTGCCCGGCTGGCGGCTCACGCACGACGCCACCCGGATCCGCCGCGACTGGCGGTTCACGAACTTTCGTGAGTGCGTGAAGTTCTTCAACAACGTGGCCGCGCTCGCCGAGCGGGAGCAGCACCACCCCGACCTGCATCTCGAGGGCTACCGCAACGCCTGGGTCGAGATCTTCACCCACGCCATCGGCGGCCTCTCCGAGAACGACTTCATCCTCGCCGCCAAGATCGACGCCATCGCCCCGTAGCCCGCATGCGGCCCACGGTCTGAATATCGCAGGCCTTTTTATCCGCAGCGGGGCGACCTCCCGTGGTGGCAGTTCGGGGCTGCCCATGCCCCGAGAGCCGGACGCTCGCTTCGGACATCCTGTCCTTCGCTCGCTCGGATGCCGCCTTCGCTCCGGCATCCTGCCTGCGCTCGGCGGCATACGCCGGCTCTCGGGGCATGGGCAGCCCCTCACGGCGGTATGCCGGGCGGCCGTGGACTACGGTCGGAGAGAGTGGCGGCCGGCCGCGGTCAGCCGCCGCAGTAGTCGATGGCGCGGGCGATCTCGCTCTTGAGATCCTTGCGGGCCACTATGCGATCGACGAAGCCGTGCTCCAGGAGGAACTCGCTCGTCTGGAAGCCCTTCGGCAGCTCGACGCGGATCGTGGCCTTGATCGTCCGCGGGCCGGCGAAGCCGATCAGGGCCCGTGGCTCGGCGAAGCAGAGGTCGCCGAGCGAGGCGAAGCTCGCAGCCACGCCACCCATCGTGGGGTTCGTGAGCACGGAGATGAAGAGGCCGCCTGCCTGCGAGTAGCGGGCCAGGGCCGCCGACACCTTCGCCATCTGCATCAGCGAGAGGATGCCCTCGTGCATCCGGGCGCCGCCGCCGGAGGCGCTCACGATGATGAGTGGGAGCTTTTGGGTGGTGGCCCGTTCCACGAGTCGGGCGAGCCGTTCGCCCACCACGCTACCCATGCTCCCCATGATGAACGACGAGTCGGTCACGCCGCAGGCCACGCGGCGGGCGCGGATCATGCCCGTGCCGGTGAGGGCGGCGTCGCGAAGCCCCGTCCGCTTCTGCTCCGAGACGATCCGGTCGGCATAGGGCTTCTTGTCGCGGAAGCCGAGCGGGTCGGTGGGGGCGAGGTTCGCGTCCCATTCCTCGAACGTGCCGGCGTCGAGCAGCTGCTCGATCCGCTGTGCGGCCGAGACATACCAATGGAAGCCGCACCGCGGGCAGACGTTGAGGAGCTCCTCCGCCTCCTTGCGGTAGATCGTGGCACCGCAGCCGTCGCACTTGAGCCACAGGCCCTCCGGCACGCCCCGCTTGGCCCGCGGGCCCCGGGTCGCGGGCTGCTCACGCGGCCCGGCAACGGGCGGGATCGCCGACCCGGTCGGGGCCGTGCTGGCGACGGTCGTCTGCTGGCTGCCTTCCATGGTCGTCACGACTGCTGGGGGAACGGACACCGATTCTCGTGGCCCGCAGTGTAGTCGGGGCGGCGGGGACGATGCTGCGCGAGTTGCCTACACCCTCACCGGTGGCCGCCGCACGGGCTGCCACTGGGCCGCCAGCGGCAGTTCGACGGCGGCAGGGCCTGTCTGGTCGCAGTCCCACAGGTCGCCCATCGATTCGCCTGACACGATCCAGCGAACCACCCGATCGAGCGGCTGCGGCACCACGACGGCCACGCGGCCGCGGGCATGCCGCCGCAGCAAAACTTCGAGAGTCTCCTCGACGCGGAGGCAGGCGTCCTCGAGCAACTCACCTTCCGGCGGAGCCACCGCCCAGGGGTTGTCCTGCCATTGGCGGTAGAGCCGCGGCTGCTTGCAGCGGATTTCGTCGACCAGCATGCCCTGCCACAGGCCCTGGTCGAGATTGGAGAGCAGCGGCAGAGGCCGGGCCTTCAGACCGCAGGCGCGGGCGATCGGCCGGCTCGCCTCGCGGGCGGCGGCATCGGCTGCGACGTAGAGCGCGACAGGGGGCTGCGGCGCGAGCAGCGCGGCCGCGGCTTCGGCGGCGGCGATACCGGCAGCAGCGAGCGGCACGTCGAGCGTGCCCCGGATCCGTCCCTGCAGATCGTAGTCGGTCGGTCCCGAACGGATGACGATCAGATGATCGGGCATGTGGGATGCAGGAACTCCAGAGTGAGTGGGATCAGGGTGAACGGTATGCAGTGAGCAGTCGGGGACATCAGGCCGCCGTGCGGGCGATGGTTTCCAGTTCGGTGATGGCCAGGCCGTAGTCGGCTGTGCGGATCACGGCGCTGCCGGCGACGATCAGTTCCGCGCCTGCGGTTGCGACGGGACCGATCGTTTGGGTCGAGATGCCGCCATCGACGCCGAGCCGGAAGGTCGCTCCACGGGACGCCCGCAGGGCGGCGAGGTGGGCGAGCTTTTCGATGGCCACGGGATTGAACCGCTGGCCGCCGTACCCGGGCTCGACACTCATCACGAGCACCCCGTCGCAGACGTCGAGATAGGGCTCGATCCGCGAGACGGGCGTTTCGGGACTGAAGGCGAGATGGGCCCGGGGGCCGAGGGAGGCGATCGTTTCGAGGGCCCGCCGCGGGTCGGAGAGCCCTTCGACGTGAACGGTCAGGATGTCGGCACCGAGCTTGGCGTAGTCGGCCAGCGACCGCTCCGGCTCCTCGATCATGAGGTGGACCTCGATCGGCACCTTCGCCGCCCGCCGCACGGCCTCGACCACGACCTGGCCGTAGGTGAGCTGGGGTACGAACCGGCCGTCCATGACGTCGAGGTGGATGGCCTGGGCGCCCGCGGTTTCGAGCCGCTCCACCTCGCGGGCGAGATGACCGAAGTCACAGAGCAGCAGGGCGGGGAGCACCACGGGGCCGTGGGTGTCCAGGATCGCCGTCAGCTGATCGAGGGCCTGTCCTGCCGGGTGGGTCACGTCCGCTGGGCTGCCGATTCGCGTCAGGGCCACCGTGCCCTGGTTGCATGGGAATCGAGTCTACCACGCCCCCGGGATCGTCGTCGCCGGGGGGCTGCCCAGCCGCTCACAAAAGCCTCATACTGCGAAGCTAGATAAAGCGGGGCGACGAGACGCGGTCCTCCGGCCTGGGTGTGGCTGGACGCGTTTTGGCAGCCCGCCGGCCTCGGATGCCGGAGCAGACCCCCCCTGGGAGCAGGATGTATGCGGATCGCGACGACACGCTGGATGGCAGTGGTTGGCATGGCGGCCCTGATCGGAAGCGGGGCAGTGGCCTCGGCCCAGGAAGTCGATCCGGCGCTCGGGAGTTATCAGCGGGCGGCTGGAGAGGTGTCGGGGTCCCTCAAGTGCGTCGGCTCCGACACGATGAACAACCTCGTCGCCCTCTGGGCGGAGGGCTTCAAGAAGTTCTACCCAAGCGTCCGCGAGGCCGTTGAGGGCAAGGGATCGGCCTCCGCTCCGCCGGCACTCACCGAGGGCACCTGCACGTTCGGTCCGATGAGCCGCGATATGAAGCCCTCGGAGGTCGATGCCTTCAAGGAGAAGCACGGCTACCCGCCCGTGATGGTGCCGGTGGCGATTGACATGCTCGCCGTGTTCGTCCACAAGGACAACCCGCTTGCCGGCCTGTCGCTGCAGCAGGTCGATGCGATCTTCTCGAAGAACCGCACTGGCGGGGCGAAGGATGAGATCCGCACCTGGGGCGACCTCGGCCTCGAAGGGGAGTGGAAGGACAAGCCGATCAGTCTCTACGGCCGCAATGCCACGAGCGGCACCTACGGCTATTTCAAGGAGCACGCACTGTTCAAGGGCGACTTCAAGCCGACCGTGAAGGAGCAGCCGGGCAGTTCGGCCGTGGTGCAGGCCGTGGCGAGCGACCGGTTCGCCATGGGCTACAGCGGCATCGGCTACCGCACGGCCGACGTCCGGGCCGTGCCGCTCGCGGCCAAGACCGGAACTCCCTTCGTGGAGGCCGAGCCGAAGTTCGCCTACTCCGGCGAGTATCCGCTGTCGCGGTTTCTCTATTTGGGTGTCAACCACAAGCCGGGTACGGCGCTCGATCCGCTGCGGCGTGAGTTTCTTCGATACGTGCTCAGCGGCACCGGCCAAGGGGACGTGAAGAAGGACGGCTACCTGCCCGTGACCGCGGCGGTCGCAAAGCGGGCGCTCTCGAGCGTCGGCATCACCGCCCCCTGAGACCCAGGCCTCGTCACCAGTCGGCGGGACACCCCCGCTTCTCCTTCCCGCGACCTCGTCGAACGGATGCCGGCCGGCATGCACGCTCAGACATCGTTCACCGGACGCGCCAGGCGGCGGGCCACTCGCCCGTGGGTGCGGGCGAGCGACACGCTGGCCCGGCTGCTGATCACGCTCGGCGGGATCGGCACCATCGTGGCCGTGTTGCTGGTTGGCGTGTTCCTGCTCGCGGTCGCGCTGCCACTCTTCCGCCCGGCTCGAGCGCGGCTCGACGGGGTGGCGGCGTTGCCTTTCACGGCGAGCGGTCCCGCAGCGGTCGCGCTCGATGAGTCGGCGGCGGTCGCGATGGCCATCGACACGCCTCGAGGCAATGTCGACGCCAACGTGGATGACGGTGGGCTGGCGCTCATGTCGGTGGCCGATGGCGCGGTGCTGGCCCGTCGATCAGCCGTCGAGTGTGGGCTTGCCGACGCGACCGCGATCCGTATCGTGCCGGGCACTCGGCTGGCCGCCGTCGGATTTCGGGACGGCAGCCTCCGCACGGGTGAGATCGGGATTGCGTCGATCTTCATCGATGCGGCTGCCGTGCCGGCTGAAGCCCGCGGGTTGCGCCGCGGCGCCGCGGTCGCTACAGCCGACGGTGTGGTCGCCCGTGCCGAGACCGGTCGCCATGCCCGGGTCACCGTCGTGACCGAGCTCGCCGTGGCGACGCGGTCGCTGGACCAGCCGATCGCGGACATCGACGTGACGACGGCGTCCGGGGGGCCGCTCGTCGCCGCACTCGATGAGGCGGGGCGGGTGCGGGTCGAGTCGGTGACATCCCGCCGCAATCTCTTGACCGACGAAGTCGTGACCTCCGCCGTGGGCTCCACCATCGAGCCCGTCGAGGGCTTCACGCCGCGGTTCGTGCGGGTATCGGAACTCGGTGATCAACTCTTTCTGTTCGCCACCGACGGCGCCGCGCGGCGGTACGTGATCCGCGATGTCGAGGCACCGGCGGAGATGGAGACATTCGACGCCGCTCCCGGCGAGCCAGGAGTGACGGCGGTCGAGCGGCTCTTCGGCGGCTCGTCGTTCGCGGTCGCCGACACCACGGGCAGGGTGCGGGTGTTCTTCACCGCCCGCACCGAACAGGCCGCCGCCGACGGACTCGCGGTGGTTGCGGCCCACGACTTTGCCACCGCCGGGCCCGTGACGGCGTTGGCCGCCTCGCCCCGGTCGCGACTGTTCGCGGCGGCGACCGCCGACGGCCGTGTGCGACTGCTGCAGGCCACGCGGGCCGCGACCGTGCTCGATCTGCCGGCGGCCACGCAGGCCGCCGGCCAGGCCGCGACGCGGCTGTGTCTCGCCCCACGCGAGAATCGCCTGCTGGGTGTCGGCCCCGCCGGCATGGCATCCTGGTCGATCGAGGCCGGCTACCCGGAGGTCTCGTTCGCCACGCTCCTCCGACCCGTGTGGTATGAGAATTATCCACGGCCCGTGCATGCCTGGGAGACGACGGGACACGAGGCGTTCGAGTCGAAGTTCGGCTTCATTCCCCTTGTGTTCGGCACGGTGAAGGCCACGCTGTATGCGATGGTGTTCGCGACGCCGATCGCGATCCTCGCGGCGATCTACGCCAGCCAGTTTTTGCATGCCCGCTGGCGGGCCCGGATCAAGCCCACCATCGAACTGATGGCCGGCCTTCCGAGCGTGGTGCTCGGCTTCATCGCCGGCCTCGTCTTCGCGCCGCTGATCGAACGGGCCGTGATGCCGGTGATCACCGGGCTTTTCACCGTGCCGCTCGCACTGCTCATCGGTGCCCTGCTGTGGCAGCTGATGCCATCGGGCTCGCGCAGCCGGCTGGCAGCTTGGCGGTTCCTCCCGGTGGCCTGCCTTGCGCTGCCGGCCGGCGTGCTCGCCGCGCGAGGGGCCGCCCCGGTCGTCGAGCGCATGCTCTTCGCCGGCGACTTCCGGGGCTGGCTCGACGGCCAAGGGGGCAGTGGCTTCGGCGGCTGGATGCTGGCCCTCGTGCCACTCGCCGCCGTCGTGATAGCCGCCGTCACGGGGCGGTTCGTGCAGCCCTGGCTCCGCCGCGCGGGGGCCCGCTGGAGCGATCGGCAGGCAGGGGCAGCATCGCTGCTCGTGTTCCTCGGCAGCGCCCTGGCTGCCGTCGCGCTTGCCGCCGCCGCCGCCGTGTTTCTCGACGCCCTGCGGATCGACACGCGGGGCGGCCTGTTCGGCACCTACGTGCAGCGAAACGCGCTCGTCGTGGGGCTGGGCATGAGCTTCGCCATCATCCCGCTGATCTTCACGATCGCCGACGACGCGCTCATGAGCGTGCCGGATCATCTCCGCAGCGCCTCGCTCGGCGCCGGGGCGACGCCCTGGCAGACCGCCGTGCGGGTGATCGTGCCGGCCGCGGCGAGCGGTCTCTTCTCGGCCGTGATGATCGGACTCGGTCGGGCGGTAGGGGAGACGATGATCGTGCTCATGGCCGCCGGCAACACGCCGATCATCGACTGGAACCTGTTCAATGGCTTTCAAACCCTGTCGGCGGCCATCGCCACCGAGCTGCCCGAGGCGGCCCGGGGCAGCGCGCATTACCGCGTGCTTTTTCTGGCGGCCCTGGCACTCTTCGTGCTGACCTTCATCGTGAACACAGCCGCGGAGCTCGTGCGGCAGCGGTTCCGGAGGCGTGCCCATGAGCTCTGATCGCCCGCGGCCCCGTCGCCTCCGCAGCCGCTACACGAACCTCGTCGCCCACGGTGAGCCCTGGGTTTGGCTCACGGGCGGTTCACTGGCCTTCGCGCTTGCGATGATCCTCGGACTGCTGGCGTTCATCGCCGTCCGCGGCGCCTCGACCTTCTGGCCCGTGCCGCTCGAACTCGTCGAACTGGACGACGGCCGGCGGGCGCTGGGCGAGGTGTCGGGGCGCGAAATAGCAGCGGCCGCGGCCGAGGGGCGCGAGGCCCGTCCAGCGCGGCGGCTGATCCGCACCGCCAATTTCGAGTTGAGCGGCAACCACTACGAATGGTTCGACGAGGCCCGGATCGCCGCGTCGAGCCGGCCCGAGTGGGCGACCGCGGTGGAGCGGCTCGAAGGGGGCCGGTTTCATGGCTTCCCGAAGCGGCTCGTGCATGGCGACGACGTGGTGGCCGAGGGGCCGGCCGCGACCTGGGCGGCTTATGAACGCGAGCACCCGCCGGCCTGGAAGCGGCATCGGCAGGCCGTGCGGATCGACAAGGTGGAACGCGGCGAACTGCAGAGGCAGTTGCGGGCGGCCCGGCTCGCGGTCGTGCAGGCCGGCCTCGATCACGGCGCCGACAGTCCAGCCCGTGAGCAGGCGGCCGCGCGGGAACGCGACGTCAGCAGCCGCGTCGAAGCGGAAACCGTGACGCTCGACGCAGCGGTTGCGAAGCTGCGGGCCGCCAACGAGGGCTGGCGGGTGGAGTTCGAAACGGCCGCCGGCGACACGACGAGCCTGTCGCTCGACGGCATCGTGCGGGCCTGGCAGCCCAACCGCCTGTCGCTGCTCGGCAAACTCGGCGTCTACGGCTCCCGCTGGGGCGAGTTTCTGGGCGATGATCCCCGCGAAGCCAACAGTGCCGGCGGTGTGTTCCCCGCGATCTGGGGCACCGTCGCGATGACGCTCATCATGGCCCTGCTCGTGGCCCCGTTCGGCGTGCTCGCCGCCCTCTATCTCCGCGAGTATGCCTCGCGCGGGCCGGTCACCGCGGCCGTGCGCGTGGCCATCAACAACCTCGCCGGCGTGCCGAGCATCGTCTACGGCGCCTTCGGCCTCGGCTTTTTCTGCTACGGCCTCGGCGCCGGCATCGACGAGCTCTTCTTCAAGGCCAGCCTCGTGGCCGACAGCCAGCCCACGTTCGGCACGGGCGGCCTCCTCTGGGCGTCGCTCACGCTCGCGCTCCTCACGCTGCCGGTGGTGATCGTGGCCACGGAGGAGGCCCTCTCCGCCGTGCCCAACTCGATGCGGGAAGGCTCCTATGCCTGCGGTGCCGGCAAGTGGCAGACGATCCGGCGGATCGTGCTCCCGCGGGCCCTGCCGGGCATCATGACCGGCCTGATCCTCGCGATGGCCCGCGGCGCCGGCGAGGTGGCGCCGCTCATGCTCGTGGGCGTGAAGAAGCTGGCCCTCGAACTGCCGGTGGACGGCACGTTTCCGTTCGTGCATCCCGAGCGGGAGTTCATGCACCTCGCCTACCTGATCTACGACGTCGGCTTCCAGAGTCCCAACAGCCAGGCGGCCCAGCCGATGGTGTTCACGATCACGTTCCTGCTCGTCGCGATCATCGCCCTGCTCAACGTGACGGCCATCTGGCTGCGGTCCAGACTCCGGCGGCGGTATGTGGCCCAGCAGTTTTAGGTGCGACGCGGTGGATCGACCGTCTGTGGTAAGAGTTCGGGGCTGCCCATGCCCCGAGAGCCGGACGCTCGCTACGGACATCCTGTCCTCCGCTCGCTCGGATGCCGCCTTCGCTCCGGCATCCTGCCTGCGCTCGGCGGCATACGCCGGCTCTCGGGGCATGGGCAGCCCCTCACGGCGTTTTTCCTGGAGGTCCGTGGCGCGAGCCGAGGGAATTCGCATGGCCTCACACTGGCCATCGCCTCTGGTAAGATTGTCAGTCCTCATTCGAAAGTGACGTGTCCCATGCAGACGCAGACCGAGCCCGCGCAGCGTGTCGTCGATCCGCCGGCCGCGCCGACCGATCGGCTCGTGGCCGTGGCGGCCGGAGGGGAGGTGACGGCCGAGGTGCACGAGGCCGTCCTCCGTGAGACGCCCGTCCTCGAGATCGACCGGTTCAATCTCTGGTATGGCGCCAAGCAGGCGCTCCACCGGATCACGATGCCGGTGGCCCACGGCAAGGTGACGGCACTCGTCGGCCCCAGCGGCTGCGGCAAGTCGACGCTGCTGCGGAGCGTGAACCGGCTCAATGATCTCGTGCAGAGCGTGCGGATCACCGGCGACATGCGGCTCAACGGCGACTCGATCTATGACCCGCGGATGGACGTGATCGAACTGCGAAAGCGGATGGGCATGGTGTTCCAGAAGCCGAATCCGTTTCCGATGAGCATCTACGAGAACGTCGTCTACTCGCTGCGTATCGACGGCGAGAATTCCCGGCCCGTGCTCGACGAGGTCTGTGAGTTGAGCCTGCGGGGCGCCGCCCTGTGGGACGAGGTGAAGGACCGCCTGCACGACAGCGCGCTGGGGCTATCCGGCGGCCAGCAGCAGCGGCTCTGCATCGCCCGGGCGATCGCCGCCGAGCCGGAGGTGCTCCTGCTCGACGAGCCCTGTTCCGCCCTCGACCCGATCGCCACCGGCAAGGTGGAGGATCTCATCCAGGAGCTACGTGGCCGCTATTCGGTGCTCATCGTCACCCACAACATGCAGCAGGCGAGCCGCACGAGCGACTATACCGCCTTCATGTACCTGGGCCGGTTGATCGAATATGGCCCGACGACCGAGATCTTCACCAAGCCGATCCTCCGAGAGACCGAGGCCTACGTCACCGGTCGGTTCGGCTGATCGTTTTCGCACACACCGTCATGACCAAGCACATCGAACGCCAGATCGAGCAACTCAAGGAGCGGATCCTCCGCGTGGGGACACTCGTCGAGGAGGCGATCTCGAAGTCGATCACGGCCCTCATCAACCGCGACGCCCATCTCGCCCAGCGGGTGATGGCCAACGACGAGGAGATCGACCGGATGGAGGTCGAGGTGGAGGAGGAGTGCCTCAAAGTACTCGCCCTCTATCAGCCCGTCGCGGCCGATCTGCGATTCGTGGTGGCCGTGCTCAAGATCAACAACGATCTCGAGCGGATGGGCGACCTCGCCAAGAACATCGCCAAGCGGGTGTCGCAACTCGCCGCAGGCAAGCCCTGCGAACTGCCTCCCGAGATCCGCACGATGGCGATGAAAACCCAGGAAATGGTGAAGCAGTGCCTCGACGCCGTCGTCAACGGCGACCCGACGCTCGCCCGGCAGGTTCGCGAGGAGGACGACGCGGTCGATCTCGACCGGCAGAAGATTCGCCGCCGCGTTCTCCAGGGCATCAAGGATGATCCCGACAGCGTCGAGAACCTGCTGCGGATCAACTCGGTGTCGAAGCACATCGAGCGGATCGCCGACATGGCGACGAACATCGCCGAGGACGTGATCTACATGGCGGAAGGTGAGATCGTTCGCCACCGCGCCAGCGACTGACGAGGGTTCGACCTCCTGTGGTGGGCGTCGGGGTTGCCCACGCCCCCGGGAGCCGGACGCTCGCTACGGGCATCCTGCCCTTCGCTCGCTCGGATGCCGCCGTCGCTCCGCCATCCTGGCTGCGCTCGGCGGCATACGCCGCCTCCCGGGGCGTGGGCAACCCCTCCTGGGTTCCTGGGGAAAGACTGAGATTCACGGTTGCTGCGCCCCCGTGGTAGCCTTTTCGGCCGTCGCGGCGGGGTGTCGCGAGGACCGAGGGCTGGAGCATGGGCGTGGTCGGAATCGTTCGTGAGTTCGTGATCGGCGCGGTCGTGGCCGTCGTTCTGTCCTGGGTCGCCGTTCCCTCCCTCGCCGTCGCGGAAGATGACGTGCTCGTTAACATCCGCGGTCCGCTCGTGGGCCGGGTGGGCGAAAAGGTGTCGTTCGACGTCGAACTGGTGAACCGCTCGGGACGCAACCTCGAGAAACTGCGGGTCATCGACTATTTCGACTCCGGCTTTCATCACGACGCCTCGAAGAGCCCGATCGAGCAGAAGGGGACGATCGATCTCGCGGCCGGGACCGCGCGGCGGGTGACGCTCGAGTTCACGCTCGACGAGCCGGGCCGGCAGTGCCATCGTGTCGAGATCCTCGATCAGGCCCATCGGTTTGTCGGCGGAGCCACGGAGTGCGTGCAGGTGTCGGCTGCCGTCGCGGCGCCCGCGGTGGTCCAGCAGCCGGCGTCCGCGCCGCAGACGCCGGCCGTCGCCACTCCCGCCCCGTCGGTGGTCGTGCCACCGATCTCCGCCCCGGCGCCGTTTCCGGCAGCCACGGCCAGCGTGACGCCGACGGCTCCGCTCGCACCGCCGCCGGCCGCCTCCATCGCACTCGATTTGAGCGGTCCGGTCGAGGCTCTCTCCGGTGGCGTCACAGAATATGTTGCCACGATCCGGAACACCGGCAACGCCCCCTCCGCGCCGATGACGCTCGACATCTCGTGGGACGACGGCCTCGTGCCGCTCGAGGCGTCGGACGGCTACAGCATTTCCGGCTCCCGTGTCTCGTGGAACCTTCCGGCGATCGAGGCTGGTGGCCAGACGAAGCGGCAGGTGAATCTCCGCGCCCAGTCACCCCCCAACACGTTCCGCGATTCGCCCCCGATCCGGGCCTGCGTTCGCGCGGAGTTGAGCGGCCTGGTGGGCGGTGGCGTGGTGGGCGACCACGAGTGCCTGCAGATCCGCGCGACGGCCGACCGGCCGCGGCTGCGGACGCCGTCCGAGGCCGGCATCCGGCTCTCGCTCGCCGATCTCGACGATCCCGTCCGCGTCGGCGATGCCACCACGCTCGTGTGCACGATCTTCAACGACGGGGCCGCGGCCTCCGGCCCGCTGAACCTCGCCGTGGACCTCCCGCGTGGGGCCCGGCTCGTCGGGGATGCCCGGGTGCGGGTTGACGACGGCCGGGTGCTCTTCGACGCCATCGACGTGCCGCCCGGAAGGCAGCAGGCGTTCGAGATCACCTACAAGCTTCCCGATTCGGGCCGCGGCACCGCGTCCGCGAGCGTCTCGGGCTCGACGCTCGACGGCCGGCTCGACCGCCAGTGCCAGACCGACTTCCTGCCGTAGTCAGTCGCGTCACCCGCATGCTCCGCATGCGGACCACGGCCTGAATACCGCAGGCCCGTCTATTGCGCTGCGGGGCGACCTTCTGCGGCGAGAGTTCGGGGCTGCCCACGCCCCGAGAGCCGGACGCTCGCTGCGGACATCCTGTCCTTCGCTCGCTCGGATGCCGCCTTCGCTTCGGCATCCTGCCTCCGCTCGGCGGCATACGCCGGCTCCCGGGGCATGGGCAGCCCCTCACAGCGTTGTGGTTCGCGCCCGTAGTCCGCACACTCCGTGTGCGGACTACGGTCTGAATGCCGCAGGCCCTTCTATTTCCTCCGCAGGTCGACCTCCTGTGGGAAAAGTTCGGGGTCGTGGTTCGCCGCCAGGGTTTGCGCGACCCGCGCCACCCGCATCCTCCGCGCGGTGTCGCGCCGCTCCGGGCCGGGCTGGTCGATGCTGACGGCTGGGGGTCGGCATGCTGGTCGTTTCCGCAAACTGGATGTTCAGTGACGGCACGCTCACGGCGGCTGCCGCGGCGCCGCATGTGGGCGTGTGGCTGCAGGCCGTGCACCGGGCAGCGGTACGTGCAGGATTTCGCCGCGACGGCAGCTACCATCCGCTCGACCACCTTCAGCTCGTGCTGGCGGGCGATGCCTTCGATTGCCTCACGAGTACGGCCTGGACGGGGCGGATGCGGCCCTGGCATGACGGCCGTGCGGCCCAGGTGGCACGGCATGCGGTGCTCATGCATGCGGCACGCCGCGGGCGACGACTGCTCCTGGGAGTGAGCCGCTGGGCCCGGCATGGCCTCCCGGTGCCGACGGCCGATCGCCGGGGCCGGCCCGCGCTGGCAACGACGACGCCCGTGCCGGTGCGGGTCGCCTTGCTCGCCGGTGATCGCGACTCATGGCTCGATGATGCCTGCCACGAGGCAGCGAGGCATGGGCTTTGCATCGGCTCCGTCTGGTCCGACGACGTCACGACCGTGCGGCATGGGCTCGAGTGCGCTCCCTGCGACGCACTCAGTGAGAGCCGACGAGCCGGCGGTCGCGGCTGGCAGCCGACCATCGGCGAGAGCGTGGCCGTGGATCTCGTGGCCCGGTTCAACGCCGCCGTGATGGCCACGCCCGCAGCACCGGTCTGTCGTTCGCTCGTCACGGCGCTGGCTGCCTGTGGCCCGCTCGAGATTCCGGCGGTGATGGGCCGCTGGTTCGGATCGTTCCGCGGATCAACCGCACCGGCCGGCGAACACCTGGAGGAGATCGGGATCTCGTGGCGGCGAAGCGTGGCTGCCTGGCACAGGGAAACAACTCGGCAGCCGCCGATCACGCCGTCCGGATTCGCGGCCTGCGACGCGCTCGCCGCCTCCTTCGAGGCTGCGGCCCGAGGCCAGGATCGGCGTGTCCCGGGCGACGCTCACGAGCTGCTCGCGCCCCGGCCGCCCGTTGTGTCGAGCGGTACGACCGTGCTTGGGCATCTGCCTGCGGCCTGCTCCACGGAACTGGAACGTGCTCGGGTGATTTGCCTGGGACCGACCATCGCGTCAGGATGGAGCATCGGTGGAGGCTCAGGGAGGTCCGGGCCCCCGCCGACCGTCGTGCAGCGGCCGCAGGGATGGGCACGGCTGCAGATCCCGGGCGTGGAAGCCGACAGCCCGCTGCAGCTGGCAACGCCGACACGCACCACGATCATCGATGCCGCCTGACCCGACCCGGGAGCCATTCAGACGATGATGCCTCAAGACGTCGAGCGGTCGCCGGCGGCGCTCGTCGAGATTCGCACGACCTGCGCGACGGAGGAGGCTGCCGCGGCGCTCGCCGCGCGGCTCGTGCGCGACCGGCTGGCGGCCTGCGTGCAGATCGACGGGCCCGTCTGCAGCACGTACCTCTGGAAGGGACGCCCCGAGACGGCCACCGAGTGGCGGTGCACCTGCAAGACCACGGCCGCCCGTTCGGCGGCCTGCGCGGCCGCGATCGCAGCGGGCCACGCCTATGAGACTCCCGAGATCATCATGGCGCCGATCACGGCCTCGGCGACCTATGCGAACTGGGTGGGCGCAAGCGTCGCCGAGGACGATGGAGCTGGCTGCGGATGACGAGGCAGCCACTCTACGCCTTCGACATCACGCTCCACGCCCTGCCGGCCGAGACCCGGGAGTCGGGCGACTATGCCGACGCCTGGGGTGACTGGCCCACGCTCGACGTGCCGCGTGACGCCCTCGCCACCCCCTTGCGGGTCGGCTTCGACACGGCCTTCGGGCGGCTGGAGGCCCTCGAGCGGATGTTCGCCGAGCCGGACGGATCGTTCGTTTGGACGAGCCCGAGGGAAGGGCTGGCCTGGCAGGTGGACGGCAATGCCTTCGAACGCGACGGGCGGGTGCTGCTCTGCGACCTGCGCGGGAGCTGCCCCCCGGCCGAGTTCGACCGACTGCTGGAGGCCTTCGGCTGGCCTGCGGAGCCAGTGATGATGCAACTGGTGCGGCCGGCCGTGTTTCTCGCGGAGGCCACGTTTCGGCGGCATGCCCTGCGGCGGGGAGAGGTCGGGGATGGGCAAACCCTGCGGCCGCGGTGAGCGTCTGATCATGAGGATTCTGCCGGGTCGGCGGGGGATGTGCAGGCGAACATCGGGTCCCAGTCGATACCGCTGCGGGGGAGAGGTCCGTGAAACGTCGTTGTGTGGAGTCCGCGATGGCCGTCGGTGATGCTCGTTCATGGTCTCGGATCGGCGTGGCCGGCAGCTGCCTTCTCGTCGCCGGACTGACGCTCGGTGGCGTCGCCGTGCGGGCTGACGAGATCGCCACGATCGACAGCCTGCCGCTGGCCGCGGCCTATGGCGGTGGCGTGCATGCGTACTTCGCGGGCGACTACGCCCGCAGCCACGACGACTTGAGTTCGGCGATCCAAGGAGGCATCGACGATCCGCGGGCCTGGTACTTCCGCGGCCTGGCGGCGCTGCAGCTCGGCCGGATCGACGAGGCCGAGGCCGACTTCACCGAAGCCGCCGAGCGGGAGTCTCGCGCGGTGGGCATGTGGTCGGTGTCGCGATCGCTCGAACGCGTTCAGGGACCGGAGCGGCTGCAATTGGAGCGGCATCGGATTCGGGCCCGCGTGGCCGCGTTGCAGCGTGACCGCGAGGCGGTGAAGCGGCGCTACTCCGGCATCGAGGAGTCCCAGCCCGAGGTGCTGCGGCGAGTTCGTCCGGTCGAGCGGCTGCCCGCTGCGAAGGAGAATCCGTTCGCGGATCAACCCGCTGCCGAGCCGACACCGGCCGAGACCGTGCCGGCGCCCGCCGCAGAGCCGCTCGTCACGCCGGCCGAACCCTCCGAGCCTACGGCAGAGGCGACGGAGCCGGCTGAGCCTGCTGCGGAGAAAGAGGATCCGTTCGGCGCCCCGTCGGAACCTGCGGCGGAGGAGAAGCCCGCTGCCGAGGCCGATCCCTTCGGCGCGGGGGGTGGCGCCCCGGCGAACGACCTGTAAGTCGGGCCCCAACAGACCATCCACCGGCTCGGGGGCGGCACAAGTCGCGTCGCGGGACCTCGAAGACTCGGTCCAAATGCTCCTCGAGCTTGCACCGACCCCCTCGCCTACCCGCTGTGGTCATTTCAGTTCACGGGGTGAGTCGCAGGGCGGCGATCGCGAGGAGGATCCAGCCGGCGATGAGGAGCGTGCCGCCGATGGGCACGATCGCGCCGAGGATTTTCACGCCCGTGAGGCAGAGGGCGGCGAGGCAGCCGCTGAAGATGAGCGTGCCGAGGATGAAGCAGGCCGTGGCGGCGGTGAGCGCGCCGCGGCAGCCCGTCGACTGCGGCACCGCGGCCACGAGACCGGTCGCCACGATCGCCACCGCATGGACGAGCGAATAGCGGAAGGCCGTTTCCCAGTTGGCCGACTGACCCGCTGATTCGAGAAAGGCTTTCAGTCCGTGCGCGCCGAAGGCGCCGGCCGCGACCGAGACGGCCCCGAGCACCGCGCCGGCGAGGATCGCGAGGCGGGGCGTCATGGCCGGGCGTCGCCGAGGAGCTTCTGCTCCTCTTCCTCCTGGATGATGATCCGCGGCGTCACCATCAGCATCAGGCTGTCTGTCGTGCGGCCGAGGCCGACGTTCTTGAAAAGCCGGTTGACGTAGGGAATCTTCGAGAGGATCGGCACGCCGTATTCGTTGCGGCCCTCGCGGAGCCGCTTGATGCCGCCGAGGAGCACGGTGCCGCCGTCGGGCACGCTCACGGTGGTGGTCACCGTCGTGAAGAGAAACTCCGGCTGCTGGATCGTGGTGCCGTTCGAGGCGAGTTCGAGCTCGTTGGTCTTGAGCGCCTTGTTGTCGGTGGCGAGGTCGATCAGGCCGTTGTTGTTCTTCTCCTTCGCCTCCGACTTCTCGTCACTGCTCTTGGCCCGCGACGTCTTGGAGCCCTCGAACTGGAACTCGGTCACGTTGCCGATCTGCGAGAAGAACGGCACGAGCGTGAGTCGCACGAACCGCCGGTCGTTCGAGACCACGGCCTGCACGTTGACGGCCGTACCCTCATTGAGCACCGTGATCACCGGCTGCTGGGCGGCGGCGAAGTCGCCGACGACCGGCACAACGGCCGTCACGAACGGCCGCTGCCGCGTGTCCGAGACGAACGCCTGCTGGCCGTTGAAGAGGGTGACCTTCGGGGCCTGCATCACGTTCGATCGCGTGTTGCCCTGGGCCGCCTGGATGAGGAAGTAGGCCTCGATGTCGGAGAGGATCGCGAAGCCGAAGTTGGCGGCCGACGTCACCGGATCGGGCAGGCCGGGGAGTTGGGGCACCGTGGCGGCGCCGAAGCTGTTCTGCCGGAACGGGATCGAGAAGAAGTTCCGGGGCGTGGAGCCGGGCGCGGCATTGAGCGCCTGACCCTGTGACACCGCGAGCGCCTGCTGCGACAGCGCGACGCCCGGATTGCCGGCGTTGTCGAGGCCGATCGTCTGCGACCTGCCGCCCGGATTGGCCTGCAGACCCGCCGTGTACGGCGACGTGGATCCGTTCGACTGGGTCGGAATCGCCGTCATATTGAGCGGCTCGTTGGAGTTGGTCTGGATGTTGAAGTCGAAGTCCACGCCGATCCGCTCGAAGAACGTGTCGGCGAGCGTGATGAACCGCACCTCGATCGTCACCTGGAGGTCCTGCAGCCGCCGCAGCTGCTCGAGGAGCTCGGCGATCTCCTCGTGCACTTCCTGGGTCTGGCTGATGACCAGGCTCAAGTTCGTGGCGAACGGCTTGATCTGTCCGGCACCGCCCTGCGGTTCCCAGGTCTCGAAGGCGACGGTGCTCTGGATCAGGTCCATGAGCGACTGGAAGTCGGCTTGGCCGCCGCCGGCGGGCGTCGGGCCGAAGGGGATCGCCGAGGGTGAACCGGCGGCATTGCCCCGAGCCTGAACCTGGGCCAGCGATGCCGGATTCACCTGGCCGTCGCCCATCGAGGCTCCGGCGGCATTCATGCCGGCCGGGAGGGGGCCCACCTCCACGTTCAGCGAGTTGCGGAGGGAGGCCTGTGAATAGCCGTCACGGAGGGCCCCGGCGATACCGAGGCCGTCGGACGAGAAATTCGGGATCGGCAGCACGAGGTCGGCCACGGGGTACGTCACGGCGTAGACGTCCCCCTTCACCAGCCGCGGGCTCGTGATCTTCAGCACCTCGTCGCGGACGGCGTAGCCGAGATGCAGCGGCTCGAGCAGCAGCTTGAGGGCGCTCTTGAGCGAAATCGGCTGATCGAGCGCGAGCGTGACGGGCGTGTCGCTGCCGACCGCCTCCTGTTGGAAGCCCACCATGTCGAGATGGATGCCCACGCCCGCCTGCTTCGCGAGACCATCGAGCACGGCCGAGAGCGGCTTGTTGCGATAGTCGGGCTTCACCTTCATCTCGAGCTTGCGGTGAATCTCGAGCTCGGCCGGCGAGGCCTGCGATCGGCCCTCCGCCTGCAGCTGCGCACGATTCTTCGTGAGGTCCTTCCAGTCGCGGGTGGCGGGAAACTCGATCGGGCCGGCGAAGGGCGCCGCCGACTTTTCAGTGTCTTCGACCACGTCGAGAAAGCCCGACTGCTGGCTGCCGTCGATCGTCCGCTGGGTGTCGATCCGACGGATCACGCGGCTCTGGGCCAGCAGCTGCCGCACCACCAGGTTGTCCGGGGCGAGCTCGCCCGCCTTCTTGGCGACGGCCTCAGCCTCGGGATAGCGGTGCTGATCGACGAGCGAGTTGTATTCCTCGACGAGCAGCGCGATCCGCTGGTCGACCTCGACCTTCGCGGCCCGCTCGCGGCCGATCTCCGATTCGATCTGATCGTTACGGGCCTCGAGTGCCAGCTCGGCCCGCCGCTTGCCCGTGGTCTCCTCGATGTCACGCCGGGCCCGCTCGATCCGCTTCAGCAGCTGATCCTTCTTCTCCGCCGGGACTGGCTGGCCGTCGATGCCGGCAGCCGTGGAGTCGAGCAGGGCGAGCGCCTCGGCAGGTGATTTCTGGGCGAGCCGCTTGGCCTCGAGTGACTTCGCGGCGACTTCCGCCGAGAGTTTCGCCAGCACCAGCGCCTCGGATGCGGGATCCCCCGGCGTCGGGGCTGCGGCCGCGGGGGGCGGCTGGTTCTTGTCGAGCGCCTGCTGGATCAGCCGCCTGGCGGCCTCGGCATCGCTCTGCGCCGGCGGGGGCAGGTCGTCGGCGTGGAGGTATGCGGTGGAGCAGAGGCATGCGACCAGCGCGGCCGCGACCGGCAAGAGCCTGGTGGTGAATTCTCCAGCAGCGGTGCGGGGGGTGATTCCGACCATGACGGCGAGATTCCTCTGCGGCAGCTATGGACCAGTTGGGGCGGGAGAAGTACCGCCGTCCGGCCGGCTGGGTCAAGGCCGAGTCCAGCCCCCGTCTCTTGCCCGGTTTGCCACTCAATTGACTGTCAAACGGCGGGGCGCCGGCGAGGCGGTGCCCATGCCCCGTCGCCGGACGCTCGCTTCGGGCATCCATGCCCTCCGCTCGCTCGCATGCCGCCTGCGCTTCGCCATCCTGGCTGCGCTTGGCGGCATACGCCGGCTCTCGGGGCATGGACACCGCCTCGCCTCCCAGTTTCTGTTCGTAGGCCCGTCACTCTGTGACGGGCAGCCCGTTGCGGAGCAACGGGCCTACGGCCTTACCGCCGGCTGGCCGGCGAGCTTCCTTGAGCCAGCCCGCGCAGGCTCAGGTGTTCGGGACGACGGCGGTCGTGCGGCGGGCGATCGCTTTCTCGACGGTGTCGAGGAGCTGGTCCACGCGGAAGGGCTTGAAGAGGACGAGGTCGATGCCGGCCTGGCGGGCCTTCACGATCGAGTGGCCCGGGTCGTAGCCGAAGCCGGTCATGAGCACGAGCGGCACGACATCGAGGATTTCCTGGAGCTTGAGCAGGAGTTGGTAGCCGCTCATGTCGGGGAGCCGGATGTCGGAGATGATGACGTCGTAGGCGTCGGCGCCGCCGGCCCGCACGAGCGACGCGGCCTCGGCGGCGTCGCGGGCGGTCTCCACCGTGCAGCCCGAGCGTTCGAGCAGGGCGTGGGCTGCGACCCGCACCTGCTCGTCGGCGTCCACGACGAGGATCCGGCGGCCCGCCAGCGCCCGCCGTCGTTCCCCCTGCCGCCGCTGCGTGTGGGCGGAACTGGGGGTCATCTGCTCGCCCACGCGATGAATCACCTGCTTGATGTCGCGGGCGTTCCGCAGGATTCGCTGGAGCCGCTCCACGACATCGGCATCGTGGCCGATATAGCGCTCCATGACGCTGCAGGCGTCGTTCAGGATGTCGTCCACGGGGAGGGCGACGGCGCCGTGGATGGCCTCGATGCTCTCTGCGGCCGTCGAGGCCTTCTCGGCCACGAGGAGTTCGAGCGTGTTGAGGGCGGCGGCCACGTCGCGGGAGAAGATCTCGAGGAACTGCAGGTCGGTCTGCGTAAAGCCCCCCGGCTCCGGGCTCTCGACGTTGAACGTGCCGATCACCTGGTCGTGCAGCATGAGCGGCACCGTGAGCGAGCTCTTGGCCCCTTTGCAGCCCTCGAGGTAGAGCGGATCCTTGGTCGTGTCGCTGCAGAAGTAGCTGTGACCGCTGGCGGCCACGTAGCCCGTCACGCCGTTGTGCTCCGGGCGGGCGTAGAGGATGCGGGCCTCGGCCTCCGGCTGCATGCCCTCGGCCAGCAAGGGCTCCAGCCGTCCGGTCTGCGGGTCGAGCAGGCGGATCTCCACGACGTCGAACTGCAGCAGGTCCTTCGAGTAGTGCAGGATGTTGCTCTTGAGCAGTTCGATCCGCTCGTCGACGGTCATGTCGGCGAGTTCGACCGGAGAGAGGTCGGCGAGCGACTGGCCGGCGGCATGGATCGCCGCCCGCTTCTGCTGCTCGAGGATCGTGTGGGTCACGTCGCGGATCGCGACGACGACCACCGGTTCCGCGCGGGGGGCGCGGCTGGCGAACGACGTCGATGATTGGGCGTCGAAATAGCGGTTGCCGCCGGTGCGGACGAGCAGCCGACCCGGCCGGCCGGCATTCACGGCGCCGCGAAATGCCTCCACCTCACCGGTCACGACCTCGGCGGCATCCAGCGTGGCGAAGAAGTCGCACGGCGTCGGGGCCGTCGCGCGGTCGCACCAGTCGCGGAAGCGGTCGTTGGCCCACTGCACCCGGCAGTCGGCATCGAGGATCACGATGCCGTCGGGGAGGTGGACGAGCACGTCCGAATCGGAGGCTGCCGGGGCATCGCCGCGCGGCTGGGAAGCCGCCGGCCCACCGGTCGAACCTTCGGAAACATCCGCCACCTGGCAGCCTCCAGCGCCATGCACGATCCGTCCGAAGTATAAATTCTTCGCCAGCAGACGCCAAATGACGCCGCGGCGTTGTCGCGATGCGCGCCGCCTCTATACTCCCTATGCCTGAAGGAAGGGGCCGCTCGCATGCCGGCTCCACGCGCCTTCCGGGCGGCTTCGAGGTCCCGCCGTGAGCGAGTCGACACCCTCCTTCTTCACCCGCCATCAGTTTCTGATCTACAGGTTGTTTTCGCTTTCCGGCCTCGTGCCGGTGGGCGCGTTCCTGGTGGTGCACCTGCTGACCAACGCCTCGATCCTCGGAGGAGCGGCGTCGTTCCAGTCGCGGGTGGACATGATCCACTCGCTCGGTCCGCTGCTCGTGCCGATCGAATGGGCGTTCATCTTCCTGCCGATGCTGTTTCACGCGACGGTCGGCTTCGTGATCATCTCCAACGGGATGCCCAACGTCGGCTCATATCCCTACGTCGGCAACGTCCGCTACACGCTCCAGCGGGCGACGGGCATGATCGCCTTCGCGTTCATCATCTGGCACGTGATCCAGTTGCATTGGCTCGGGGCTCCGCTGGGGGGCGGGAAGTTCGATCCGCATCACGCGTCGAGCTCGGCATCGCTCGCGCTTCAGTCGCCGCTCGTGGCGATCCTGTATGCGATCGGCGTGCTCTCGACTGTCTTTCACTTCGCCAATGGGCTCTGGACGCTCGGCATCACGTGGGGCCTGTGGACCAGCCCGGCGGCCATGCGGCGGGCCAACGCGGTAAGCGTGGTCGTGGGCCTGGTGCTCGCGGCGGCAGGCCTGGGTGCCCTCGGCGGCATGCGAGCCGTCGATATCGAGCAGGCGCGGGCCACGGAAAAGCGGATGGAGGAGGTGAAGCGGCTCCTCGAAGGGCGGGATCCCGCCGCAGCGGCCGCCACGTCGCATCCCATCTCGCAGAAGAGAGGAAACTGATCCCATGGCACAACCCAGGGTGCTGGTCGTCGGTGGCGGTCTGGCCGGTCTGGCCGCGTCGATGCGGCTGGCGGAGCTCGGCGTGGGGGTGGATCTGGTCAGTCTGGTGCCGGTGAAACGGTCGCACAGCGTCTGTGCCCAGGGGGGCATCAACAGCGTCAACGCCCTGACGCGTCAGCAAGGTGACTCGGAGTGGAAGCACTTCGACGACACCGTCTACGGCGGCGACTTCCTCCAGCACCAGCCGCCGGTCAAGGAAATGGCCGACTGGGGGCCGCGGATCGTCGATCTCATGGACCGGCTCGGCGTGCCCTTCAACCGCACGCCCGAGGGCTTTCGTGACCAGCGGCGGTTCGGCGGCACGCTCTACAAGCGGACGGCCTTCGCCGGCGCCACCACGGGCCAGCAACTGCTCTACGCGCTCGACGAACAGGTTCGGCGGCGCGAGGTCGAGGGCAGGATCAAGAAATGGGAGTTCTGGGATTTTCTCGGGCCCGTGCTCGATGAGGCTGGGAACTGCCGCGGCGCGATCTGCCAGGATCTCGTCACGATGCAGTTCAAGGCGTTCCAGGCCGACGCGGTCGTGCTCGCGACCGGAGGGAACGGACTGATCTACGGCCGTTCCACGATGTCGATGGTTTGCACCGGCAGCGCCGTGAGCCGGGCCTATCGGGCCGGCGCCTGGTATGGCAACGGCGAGTTCATCCAGGTGCATCCCACGGCGATCCCGGGAGCCGACAAGTTGCGGCTCATGAGTGAGAGCGCCCGTGGGGAAGGGGGCCGAGTCTGGGTGCCGCGGAAGCCACAGGATCCCCGCGATCCGCGCGACATTCCGGAGGCCGAGCGGTGCTATTTCCTCGAGGAGCGGTATCCGAAATACGGCAACCTCGTGCCCCGCGACATCGCCACTCGTGAGATCTTCGATATCTGCACGCGGGAGCACCTGTCGGTCGAAAAGGATCGGCTCTGCGTCTATCTCGATCTCACCCACATCCCCAAGGAGACGCTCGACCGCAAACTCGGCGGCATCCTCGAGATCTACGAGAAGTTCCAGGGCGTCGATCCGCGGTCAATGCCGATGAAGATCTTCCCCGCCGTGCATTATTCGATGGGCGGCCTGTGGGTCGATTACGAGAAGAGCGCGTCGGGGGGCATGGTGGAAGGATCGCTGCGGAACCAGCAGACGAGCATCCCCGGTCTCTACGCCATCGGCGAGTGCGATTATCAATACCACGGTGCCAACCGACTCGGCGCGAATTCGCTGCTCTCCTGCATCTTTAGCGGGCTGTTCGTCGCTCCCACACTGCAGGCGGCCTGCGGCTCCGCGAAGCCCGAGGCCCCGGCCCGGCTGTTCGAATCGGCCCTGCGACGTGAGGAGGAGCGGCATCAGGCGCTCTTGGCCCGCACGGCCGGCGACCAAAACCCCTACGATCTGCACCAGGAACTGGGCAGTCTCATGACCCGTGTGGCCACGGTCGTTCGTCGCAACGACGAACTCGCCGCGGCCTACGACGACGTCTGTGACATGGAGTCCCGCTGGCAGCGGTGTGCCGTCTCCGACACGGGCAACTGGACGAATCAGAACGTCGTGTTCACCAAGGCGCTCGGTGACATGTTCCCGCTTGCGAAGCTCATCCTGAAGGGGGCCCTCATGCGGGACGAATGCCGCGGCGCCCACTTCAAGCCGGAGTTCGCCATGCCCGGCATCGCGGCGACCGACCCGGCCGGCAAGCGACGGGAGGCGGAGGAGTGGTGCGACCGGTTCGAGGCGAACACGCGGAAGTGGCTCAAGTCCACGATCGCGGCCTGCGAACCGGACGGTAGCCCGCGGATCAGCTATCAGGACGTCGATACGTCGCTCATCACCCCGCGGCCCAGACTTTACGGGCTCGTCGGGGGCGACGTGATCGAGGAAGTGTGGAAGGAGCGGCAGGGTGGGGCGAACGGCCACGCCGCCGCCGCTGGCCAGCCAGTCGGCGCCGCCAGTTGAGCATGCGAGCCAACTTTCAATCACAGTCGCCCTCAATCACAGTCGTCCAAGGAGTGTCGCCATGATCAAGGCAGTCGAATCCCACGCCACCGCGGCCGACGAGAGGCACGGGCACGGCAATGGGCACGAGCCCGCGGCCCGACGGATCCGCGTGCGGATCCTGCGGCAGGACGTTTCCGGCGGCGAGAGCTACTGGGAGCGGTTCGAGGTGCCGCACGAGCCGAACATGAACGTGATCAGCGTGCTGCAAAAGATCGCCGCGCAGGCGAAGTCACGGGACGGCCGGAAGGTGGCCCCTGTCGCCTGGGATTGCTGCTGCCTGGAAGAGGTCTGCGGCTCCTGCACGATGCTGATCAACGGCCGCACCCGCATGGCCTGCTCCGCGCTCGTCGACAAGCTGCTCGACGAGGACGAGGAGATCGAACTCAAGCCGATGTCGAAGTTTCCCGTCGTTCGCGATCTGGTGGTGGACCGGCGGCGGCTGTTCCGGTCGCTCGAGCGGGTCGAAGCCTGGGTGCCCGTCGATGATTCCTACGACCACGGCCCGGGCCCGCGAATCTCGCCGGAGGACCAGGAGGACGCCTATCCGCTCTCCACGTGCATCAGCTGCGGCTGCTGTCTGGAGGCCTGTCCGCAGTTCAACACGATCGAGGTGGTGCGGCGGGACGACGAGACGGCCGAGGCGTTCGATCAGCGGCGGAAGGCCGCGTTCGACGCCGCGTTCGTCGGTCCGCATGCCATCAGCCAGACGATGCTCTTCAACTCGCATCCCACCGGCAAGATGATCGCCGACGAGCGGCTCGAGGCGCTGACCGGTCCTGGCGGCATCCAGATGTGCGGCAACGCGCAAAACTGCGTGGCCGTCTGCCCAAAAAGCATCCCGCTCACGCGGTCGATCGCCCGGGCCGGCCGGGCCGCCACCGTCTGGGCGATCAAGAAGCTCTTCGATCGCTAGAGCTGCTTCCGCCCGCGTTTCCCGCAGTTCGCTCGCCCCGGTTTGCCGAGGGGAGCCAGGCGTGGTACTGTTCAGTCATTCACGGGGCGGCTTTTCTCATCTGCCGCCCCCCGTGTTCTGCCGTGCGAGGGCAACAGGATGCCCGCGGATGAAGGTGGAGCACATCCGAGAGAGAGAAGCACGACAAGGGACCACGAGTGTTCGTTAGTTACAGGTCACGCCGCCCGGCGGAGTCGGGTCGGCAGGCCGGATCGAATCGTCGATCCGGAGTTCAGCAGGCTGATTATCAAGAACCCGAAACGGAACGCGTTCAGCAGCAGCCCGAGCGGCATGATCGCCATGACCGGTCGGTCGCGCCCCCCGCGGCGCCGGCGGCCGCCGGTGGAGAAGGCAGCTTCCACACGCTCGGGCTCTCCGCCGCCACGCTGGCCGCGGTCGACCGCGCCGGTTACACGATGCCCACGCCCGTGCAGGCGGGGCTGATTCCGCGGGCGATCGCCGGCGTGGACGTGCTCGGCCAGGCCCGCACCGGCACCGGCAAGACGGCCTCGTTCGTGCTGCCGATCCTGGAGCGGATGCACCAGCCAGGCCGGACGGGAGGCCCGCGGGCCCTCGTGCTCGTCCCCACCCGTGAGCTCGCCGTGCAGGTCAAGGATGAATTCGAGAAACTGGCCCACGGCTCGGGCATTCACTGCGTGGCCGTGTATGGCGGCAAGCCGATCAAAGGGCAGATCGACAAACTCGCGAAGCATCCGGCGGTCATTGTGGGCACGCCGGGCCGCGTGCTCGACCACATGAGCCGGGGCACGTTGTCGTTCTCCGCGCTCGACATCGTCACGCTCGACGAGGCCGATCGGATGCTCGACATCGGCTTTCGTCCCGACATCGAGAAGATCCTGCGGCGGTGCCCGGAGAGCCGGCAGACGCTCCTGCTCTCGGCCACGGTGCCGCCGCCGGTGCAGAAGCTGGCCACGCGGTACATGCGGGACCCCGAGATCCTCGACTTCTCCACCAACGAGCTTGCGGTGGAGACGATTGAGCAGCGGTACTTCACGGTCGATCCCACCCGGAAGTTCGATCTGCTCGAGAAGCTCATCGAGCGGGAACAGCCACGGCAGGTGATCGTGTTCTGCCGCACCAAGCGGGGCACCGACAAGATCTACGAGAAGCTGGCTCGACGCCGCTCGCGGGCGCCCGATGAGGTGGCCTGCATCCACGGCGATCTTTCCCAGAGCATCCGCGATCGTGTGATGCGGCAGTTCCGCGACGGCACCGTGAAGATCCTCGTGGCCACCGACGTGGTGGGGCGCGGCATCGACGTGTCGAGCGTGTCGCACATCGTGAACTACGACATCCCCGAGTTCTGCGACGACTACGTCCATCGCGTCGGCCGCACCGGCCGGATGGGACGCGAAGGCATCGCCTTCTCGTTCGTGGCGCCCGAGGAGGGGCCGCAGCTCACCCGGATCGAGATGCGGATCGAGCGGCTGCTCCAGCGGGACGAGATTGCCGGCTTCGAGGCGTTCGATCGCCGGGCAAAGCCGGTGGCCCAGGTCCAGGCGCTGCCCACGGGCGGCTTCGACCGGTCCTCGGCGGGCGCCGAAGCGGAGTCCGGCGCGGCGGAGGAACCGAAGAAGCCGCCGGCGTCCACGCTGCTCGGCAAGGGCCGCACTCCGAAGCGATTCCGCCGCGCCCTGTAGGTGGCTCGGGGGTTTCTCATGAACGAACGAAATCCTCGAGCCGTCAGGCAGCGGCTGCAGAGCCTGGCGGACGCGGGCGTGCAGTCGCTCCCAAAGCTGGGGCGGGCTGGGGCGACCCGGCCTGCCGCCGCAGTCGAGACAGCCGCACCTCCACTCGCGGCCGCCATGTCGCCGGCGGCCTCTGCCGCGGACCGCATGCGGTCACTGGCGATTCTGCGGCAGCAGGTGGTCGACTGCACCCGGTGCGCCGAGTTGGCGGGCACGCGGACGCAGACGGTGTTCGGCGTGGGCAGGCCCGACGCCCGGCTCTGCTTGTTCGGCGAGGCACCGGGGGCCGACGAAGACGCGTCGGGCGAGCCCTTCGTGGGACGGGCAGGCCAGCTGCTCACCAAGATCATCGAGGCCTGCACGCTCTCCCGCGACGACGTCTACATCCTCAACGTGCTGAAGTGCCGCCCTCCCGGCAACCGCACGCCGCTGCCCGACGAGGTGGCCAACTGCCGGAGCTTTTTCGAGCGGCAATTCGCCACGATTTCCCCGGAGTTCATCTGCTGCCTGGGCACGACCGCCGCCCAGGCCCTGTTGCAGACCGCCGAGCCGATCGGCAAGCTGCGGCGCCGCTGGTTCACCTACGGCTCGGCCCAGGTGATCTGCACCTACCATCCGTCCTACCTGCTGCGGAATCCGGCCGCGAAGCGGGACGTCTGGGACGACATGAAGCTCCTGATGGCGAAAATGGGCCTGCCGGTGCCGCAGTGACCGGTCTGTTCCGGTTTTTCTGAAGAGAGGGGTCGTGACGGCCCGATACCTACCCTCGGGTCGTGGGGTGGGGAACAGCCGCTGGACGGCCGCAGTGATGCGGCCGCTCGCGGGCCGGAATGGGGATCCGGCCCGCGGATGCATGGAAGGAACTGCCCGCACCATGAACAGGTTCGTCGCCGCGGTCGTGCTGACCGCCGCCACCGGCTGCACGATGTGCCCGGACCCCTACGACTATTCGGGACCTGTGCCCAACGGGTTGGCGCCGCAGAACGATTTCCGGGCCCGCAGCAACGGCATCCTCCCGATCGGGGCGACGCCCAAGCCATGGCCGGCGGTCGTCAAGCGGAAGGCCGATGCTCCGGGCGACGAGGCCGTCGTGTCTGCGGGCGAGGTGCAGGTGCCGGATCTCGTCGCCAAGGCGCTCGCTGCCGATCTCGTGAGCGACATGGGCCCGGAGGACGACGCCTCGATCGCCGTCGCCCGCGCATCGGCCGAGGAGCCCGAGACGACGGAAGGTGAGAACGCCTCGGCCAGTGAGCCGGTCGTCGTGCCGGAGGTCGAACTGGCGCCGGTGGAGGAAGCAGTCGTAGCGGCCGAAACGGACGAGTCCGTCGAGGCCGAAGTAGAGCCAGACACTGCCGCCGAGATTCTCCCGCCACCGCCGCCTGCCTCCGAGGTTCCCGTCGGCCCGGTGCCGCGAGAAACCCCCGGCTGGCGGCCCCGCTCGCAGCCGTAGTCCGCACACTCCGTGTGCGGTTTGAGGCCTGGAGGCCGGTGGGCCGGGCTATTCGTGTATGGGTGGGCGGACCTGCGAAGGAATAGCTCGGGCCCGTGGTATTCAGACCGTGGGCCACATGCGGAGCATGTGGACTACGGGCGGCGAAGCCCACGCCCCTACGCCGTCGCGGGCTTCACGAGGCCCGGCTCGGGGATCCAGCCGTCGGGCACGATTGCATCCTTGGGAATGACCGCGATGCCGTCACGAACCGTGAACCGGTCGCTGTCAGCCGTGTTGTCCCAGCGGTGTTCGTTGACGATCCGGGCCCGGCGGCCGATCCGCACGTTCTTGTCGACGATCGCCCCCTCGATGATCGTGCCGTCACCGATGCCCAGCGGCGGCGCGCCGTTCGACGAACGGGCGGCCATGTCGTCGGCCGTCTCGTAAAAGTCGTTGCCGAGGATCACCGAGTTGCGGATCACGACGTTGCGGCCGATCCGGCACCGCAGACCGATGACGCTGTTTTCGATCACGGCCCCCTCGCCGATCGTGCAGCCGTCGGAGACGAGGCTCCGCTTCACGCTCGCCCCGTCGAAGCGTGATGGCGGGAGGAAGCGGCCGCGGGAGTAGATCGGGGCCTCGGGATCGGCGAGGTCGAACGGGGCGTCGGCCCCGGCGAGGTCGAGGTTGCACTGGTAGTAGGAGCGGATCGTGCCGATGTCCTCCCAGTAGCCGTCGAACGTGTGCAGGTGCACCTTCTTCGTGCGGATCGCGGCCGGGAAGACCTCGCGGCCGAAGTCCTGATAGTCGGTCTTCGTGAGCAGGTCGAGCAGGCAGTCGCGGTCGAAGAGGTAAATGCCCATGCTCGCCATCAGCGAGCGGCCCTTGGCGGCCACGCCCTGCCGCTCGATCCAGGCCGGGTCGGTCCGCATCATCTCGAGTTCCGGCTGCGTCTGCGGCTTCTCGAGGAAGCCCTCCACGCGGCCGGCCGAGTCCAGCCGCATGATGCCGAGGGCGGAGGCGGCCTCGTCGGCCACCGGGATGCCCGCGATCGTCACGTCGGCCTTGCGATCGAGGTGGGTGGCGAGCATGTCGGCATAGTTCATCCGGTAGAGCTGGTCGCCCGAGAGGATGAGCACATGCTTGATGTCGGACTGCTGCAGGTAGCGGACGTTCTGCCGCACGGCGTCGGCCGTGCCCTGGTACCAGCCGGCGCTGTCGAGCGTCTGCTGGGCCGCGAGGATCTCCACGAAGCCGCCGCTGAACGGGTCGAAGGTGTAGGTGCGGCGGATGTGGCGGTGGAGGCTCACGGAGTTGAACTGCGTGAGCACGTAGATCCGCTGCACGCCGCTGTTGATGCAGTTGGAGAGCGGGACGTCGATGATGCGGTATTTGCCGGCCAATGGCACGGCCGGCTTGGAGCGGTCGCGGGTGAGGGGATAGAGCCGGGTGCCGCGGCCACCGCCGAGCACGAGAGCCAACACACGCCGCACGGTCATCGCACGTTCCTCGAGGGGCTACCTTGCCGAAGTGCCCCCCAATCTACGGAACCCCCCGCGGGCCGCCAAACCTGATTTCGGCGAGCAGCATTCGGGGCGAGGGCAGCCTCTCGCCGGCGGCTAACCCTTGAGCACGAAGTTCACGAGCCGGCCGGGGACGGCGACGACCTTTGCGATCTGCTTGCCCGCCAACTGCTCGGCGATCTTCGGGTCGGCTGCGGCAGCCGCCTTCATCGCCTCGGCATCGGCGTCGGCCGGCACGACCACACGGCCGCGGAGCTTGCCCTGGATCTGCACGGGAATCTCGACGGTGTCGTCCTTGAGCCACCGCTCCTCGACGGCCGGCCAGGCGGCGAGCGACACGGGGGCCGGCCTGCCGAGCATTTCCCAGAGCTCCTCCGCGAGGTGCGGGGCGAACGGCGCGAGGATCGTGACGAACGGCTCGAGGATCGCCCGCGGCCGCCGCTCGAGCGGTGTGCAGAAGTTGACGAACTCCATCATCTTCGCGATCGCGGTGTTGAACGACAGCGAACCGATGTCCTTCGTCACCTTGTCGACCGTGCGGTGCAGCTCACGGAGCTGCTCATCGGTCGGGGCGTCGTCGCAGACCTGCGGCGCCAGCGTGAGCTCGTCGGCCCGCTCGTCCACGACGAGCCGCCAGCAGCGGTCGAGGAACCCGCGGACGCCGCTCACGCCCGTCGTGCTCCACGGCTTCGTCGCCTCCAGCGGCCCCATGAACATCTCATAGAGCCGCAGCGAGTCGGCGCCGAAGTCCTTCACCACTTGATCCGGGTTCACCACGTTGCCGCGGCTCTTCGACATCTTATAGGCCCGACTCTCGACGCGGATTGTCGGCGCGTCGCGGAGCACGAAATGCTCCCCCTGCTTCTCGACCTGATCGGCGGGCACACGGGCCGGAGTGTCGCCCTCCGTCTGCTTGCCGGCCGAGACCCAGCCCCCCTTCCCGCTGCGGTAGCCGGTGAATTCCACCTCTCCCAGGATCATGCCCTGGTTGACCAGCTTGCCGAACGGCTCGGGGCACGACACGTGGCCGCGGTCATAGAGCACCTTGTGCCAGAACCGTGAGTAGAGGAGGTGGAGCACGGCATGCTCCGCACCGCCGATGTAGAGGTCCACCGGCATCCAGGCCTGCTCGACAGCTGGATCGATGAATCGATCGGCGTTTCGCGGGTCGAGGAACCGCAGGTAATACCAGCACGAACCCGCCCACTGCGGCATCGTGTTGGTTTCGCGCCGATAGCGTTTGCCGTCGCGCTCGACGAACAGCCAGTCCGGGCCCGACCGCGAGAGCGGCGGGTCGGGCGTGTCGCCCGGCTTGAAGTCGGTGAGTTCAGGGAGCGGCACGGGGAGGTCACTGACGTCGACGGCGCGGATGACGCCCGTCGGATGGCCGGCCGCGTCGAGTTCGTGGAGGATCGGGAACGGCTCGCCCCAAAACCGCTGCCGGCTGAAGAGCCAGTCGCGGAGCTTGTAGTTGACGGCGGGGCGGCCGAGTCCAGCGGCGCGGAGGTCGGCCCCGACCTTCGCGATGAAATCCTGGGTGGCGAGGCCCGTGTAGGGGCCGGAGTTCACGGCCCGGCCGTCACCGGTGAAGAGCGTGCCCGCCGCCGTCGGCCCGTCCTCGGGTTGCACGACGGTGACCACGTCGAGCCCAAAGGTCGTGGCAAACTCGAAATCACGGTCGTCGTGGGCCGGGACGGCCATGATGGCGCCGGTACCGTAGCTGGCGAGCACGTAGTCGGCCACCCACACGGGCACCGGCTTGCCGGTGAGCGGATGGATCACCGACGAGCCGGTGAAGACGCCCGTCTTCTCGCGGGCGAGGTCGGTGCGGTCGAGGTCGCTCTTGCGGGCGGCCGCCTCGCGGTAGGCATCGATCGCCCCCCGCTGCCCGGGCGTGGTGAGCGTGTCCACGAGCGGATGCTCGGGCGCGATCACCATGTAGGTCACGCCGTAGAGCGTGTCGGGCCGCGTGGTATAGATCCGCAGGACGTCGGGGCCCGGCTTCTCGGAGAAGCCCGCAGCGGCCCGGGTCTCCTTCCACGTCGCGAAGGCGCCGTCGGCCCCGGCGGCCGGCGGCACCAGAAAATCGACCTCCGCGCCGGTGCTGCGGCCGATCCAGTCGCACTGGAGTTTCTTGATGCTGGCGGGCCAGTCAAGCCCGTCGAGTTCCGTCTCCAGGCGATCGGCGTAGGCGGTGATCCGCAGCATCCATTGCCGCAGGGGGATCCGCACGACCGGATGGCCGCCCCGCTCGCTCACGCCACCGATCACCTCCTCGTTCGCCAGCACGGTGCCGAGGGCGGGGCACCAGTTGACGGGGGCCTCCGACTGGTAGGCGAGCCGATGGCCGTCGCGATACGCGGCCACTGCCTGCTCGCCCTGGGCCGCGACGTCGGCCGGGATTGGCAGGTCGGCGATCGGCCGGCCCTTGTGGAGCGCCGGGTCGAACCAGCTGTCGAAGAGCACGAGGAAGATCCATTGCGTCCAGCGGACATACTCGGGGTCGGTGGTGGCGAGCACGCGGTTCCAGTCGTAACTGAAGCCGAGCATCTTGAGCTGCCGTGTGAACGTCTCGATGTTGCGATTGGTGCTCTCCCGCGGCGGCGTGCCGGTACGAATCGCATATTCCTCGGCCGGCAGACCGAACGCATCGAAGCCCATCGGGTGCATCACGTTCGTTCCTCGCATCCGCTCGAACCGCGACACGATGTCGGTGGCCGTGTAGCCCTCCGGATGGCCGACGTGCAGGCCGTCGCCGCTGGGATAGGGAAACATGTCGAGTGCGTAGAGCTTGCGACCGGTGGGCAGCCGGGGCGTCGCGAACGTGCCGTGCGCGTCCCACCAGGCCTGCCATTTGGGTTCGATGCGAGAAGGCTGGTAGCGGGGCATGCGGGAGTCCATTCAGCTTGGCAGGTCGTGAAAGCCCGGATTCTAATGCATCGCACTCGTGCCGAAATCGCCCCCCTTCCTCCCAGGTTCTTCACGATGATCCTCCAGCGACGGATGCTGCGTGCCTGCCGATCGGCGGCGCGGCGGCTCAAAATGGCCGACTCCCTGGGCACGCGGCTCACGGGCCGAGAACTGCTCATCCGCATCTTCGCGGCGCGGAGCGTGCTCGAACGGGTGCTCGGGACCGACGAGAAGATGGTGGGCGTGCTCCTGCCGCCGACGGCCGGGGCGGCGATCGTCAACGCGGCGCTCGCCCTCTCGGGCCGAGTGGCGGTGAACCTCAACTACACCGCCTCGCAGTCGATCCTCGATCTGTGCATCGAGCGGGCCCGGCTCCGGCACGTGATCTCCAGCCCGATGTTCCTCTCCCGCGTCAAGCTCGACGTGGGGGAGAAGATGCTCGATGCGGGCGACCTGCGAAAGCGGCTCACCACGGCCGACAAACTGCTGGCGTTCGTGCATGCGACGATCACACCGGTGTCCGTTCTCGACAAGCTGCTGGGCCTCGATCGAATCAAGGAGAGCGACGTGCTCACCGTGATCTTCACGTCGGGATCGACCGGCGACCCGAAGGGCGTGGTGCTCACGCAGGAGAACGTCGGGTCGAACGTGCGGGCCATCGACGCCCTGCTCCACCTCTCGCCGGCCGACGTGGCCTTGGGCGTGCTGCCGTTCTTCCATTCCTACGGCTACACGACGACGCTCTGGACGCCGCTCACGCTCGAGCCGGCCGTGGCCTACCACACCGATCCTCGCGATGCGCAGGTGGTGGGGAAGCTGGCCCGTGAGCACCATGCCACGATCCTCATGGCCACGCCCACGTTCCTGCGGATCTACACCCGGCGGACGCCGGCCGAGGATTTTTCGACGCTCGAGGCGGTGTTCGGCGCCGCAGAGAAGCTGCCGGCGGAAGTCTGCGACGCCTTCGAGACGAAGTTCGGCGTGCGGCCCAGCGAGGCCTACGGCGCTACTGAATTGTCGCCGCTCGTGGCGGCCAACGTGCCGCCCGCGCGGCACGTGCCCGGCCGGCCCGTCGATGCCCGCGAGGGCACGGTCGGCCAGCCGATCCTCGGCTCGCGGGCCCGGATCACCGATCGCGAAGGGGAGCGGGAGCTGCCGATCGGTGAGGAGGGGCTGCTGTGGATCGCGGGACCCAACGTGATGCAGGGGTATCTCGACCGGCCCGACCTGACGGCGAAGGTCGTGAAGGACGGCTGGTATAGCACAGGCGACATCGCCCGGCTCGATCGCGAGGGTTTCATCACGATCACCGGTCGCGAGAGCCGGTTCTCCAAGATCGGCGGCGAGATGGTGCCGCACCTCACGATCGAGGAGGCGGTGAACGCCGAACTGGGTGCGGCCGATGGCGAGCTCATGGCCGTCGTCACGGCCGTGCCTGACCGTGCGAAGGGGGAGCGGCTGATCGTGTTTCATCTGCCCACCAGCCAGCAGCCCCGCGACATCGTGAAGAAGCTCGCCGAACGCGGGCTGCCCAACCTCTGGATTCCCTCGGCCGACAGCTTTGCCGCCATCGACGAACTGCCGATCCTCGGATCGGGGAAACTCGACCTCCGCGCGCTCGGCACGATGGCCAAAGAGCGGTTTGCCGAGGGGGCCTCGTCGTGACCCCGGCCGCGCGGGCCGTGGCCGATGGCGACCTGCCGCTGCAGGTCGTCCTCGGGCCGTGCGACGACATGCGGGCCGAGGTGTTCGTGCGGGCGGCGCTGCCGACGACGGCGGCGCGCCCCGTACGGCTCGAAGGCGAACTCACCGGACCCGAGTGCCGGCGGGCGATCACGCTTCCCGCCGGTGCGTCGCTCGTGGACCTCGGAGCGGGCGAGGCGGGCCTGCTCGCGAAGGCCGTGCTGACCGAGCCGGCATTCTGGACCCCGGAATTGCCGAACCTCTACCGGCTTACGGCACGGCTGGTGGCCGACGGCCAGGCAGTGGCGGCGACCACCCGCCGCATCGGCCTGCGGCGGTCGGGCGTGCGCGGACGGTCACTGTGGCTCGAAGGGCGGCGGTGGGTGCCGCGAGGCATCGCCTGTGAGCCGCAGTCGTCCGGCCTCGAGTGCATGCGTGATGCCAGTGTCGCGGCCGTTGTGGCCGATCCACCGGGGTCGCTCCTGGCGACGGCCGACGAGTCGGGCGTCGCGATCGTCGCGGTCGCCGAAGCACGAGACGGCCAGCCTCTCGATGCCGATGGCCTCGTCGAGCGGATCGGCACCTGGGCGATGCACCCGTCCGTCGTGCTGACAATCATGCCACGGTCATTTACCGAAGCACAGCTCGCGACCGTGGCTACGAACACCCGCCGGCTGAAGGGCACGATGCTCCTCGCCAGTGTGGTGACGGCCGCAGCGCCTCCACCGAACGGTGTCCCTGCTGGCATCGACTGCCTGTGTGTGGCACTCGACGGCGGTGGCCTGCCGCACGACTCCTGGCGAGAAGCGGCACCGACCGTGCCGCTCATCGCCTGGCGGCGGGCCGTTGCCAATGAGCCCGCAGGCCGCAGCAGCTGCGATCGACTCCAGGCCGCGGTCGCCGCCTGGGGCCTCGCCGATGGCCGCACGCACCAGCCATGGAACTGGGCGGGATACCTCGTGTCATGACGGGCGACTGGCGGACGTGGCTCATGATCGGCGCGGTCGGTTTCGGCGGGCCCGCCGGTCAGGTCGCGATCCTCCACCGTGAGCTCGTCGAGCGGCGCCGCTGGCTCGATGAGGATGAATTTCTGGCGGCGCTCCGGGTGTGCATGCTCCTCCCCGGCCCCGAGGCGCAACAGCTGGCGACCTATGCGGGCTGGCAGCGCGGCGGTCTCGCCGGGGGACTGCTGGCCGGCACGCTCTTCGTGCTGCCGGGAGCGGTGCTCGTGACCACGCTGGCCTTGCTGCATGCGGCCGGTGAATCGCTGCCACTCGTCGCCGCCGCCTTCGCGGGCACGCGGCCCGCGGTCGTGGCTATCGTCGCCCTCGCGGCGTGGCGGATCGGACGCAAGTCGCTGACATCGGCAGCGGCGGTCGGCATAGTGGTTGCGGCGGTCGCCGCACTTGCGGCTGGCGTGGGGTTTCCGGTGGTCGTGCTGACGGCGGGTGTGCTTGGTGGACTGCTGCTGGCTCCAATCGTGAAAACCGGCTCGGGGGCGGTACAAGTCTCGTCGCGGGGACCTCGAAGACTCGGCCCAATGCTCCTCGAGCTTGCACCGACCCCCTCGCCTCCCTGTCTCGATGCACCACGTCGCATCTCATTGACTGGCGGCCGTTTCGCCAAGGGTGTGTGGCATCTTGCGGTGGTTGCGGGTGTGGCGGCGGTGATGTGGGCCGCGTGCCTCTGGGGTGTGACCGTGACGCATGCGGCGGGGGGGCGTGGTGCTGCAATCGCAAGGCTGTTCACGACGACGACGCTGTTGTCGCTCGGCGGCGCCTACGCCGTCGTGCCCTGGGCGCTCGATGAGTCGGTCGCCCGCGGTTGGCTCGACGCCGACGAGCGGTTCACGGCGCTGGCGATGGGCGAGGCCACGCCCGGTCCGCTGATTCTCGTCGTGACGTTCATCGGCTTCATGGCCGGCTGGAAGGCCGCGCCCGACGCCGCGGTGCAGACAGGGCTCGCTGGAGGGGCGATCGCCACGCTGTTCGCGTTTCTCCCGTCATTCGCCCTGATCTTCGGGCTGGCGCCGTTCGTGCGATCGATCCATCCCAGCTCGTGGCTGGGCCGCGCCATGACCGGCGTCGGTGCAGCGGTCGTCGCCGCCATTCTGATGCTCACGCTGCGGCTCGCCCGCGACGCCTTCCTGCCGGCCGGTGAGCCCGACCTCCTGGCGATCGCCGTGGCGGTGGCCAGCGGTGTGGCGCTCGTCAGTGGCCGTGCTTCGACGCCGGTCGTGGTGCTGGCCGCCGCAGCGATCGGTGCGGTGGCGAGCCTGTGGTAGTATCGCCCGCATGCAGGCCTTCGATCCGGATCGCTACTCCCGCCAGACCCGCTTTGCACCGCTTGGGGCCGAAGGGCAGATGCGGCTGGCGGCGGGCAGAGTCGCCGTCGTCGGCTGCGGGGCGCTCGGCAGCGTCGTGGCCATGGCGCTCGTGCGGGCCGGCGTCGGCTTCGTGCGGCTCATCGATCGCGACGTGCCGGAGCGGTCGAACCTGCCTCGGCAGGTGCTCTTCGACGAGGACGACGTGGCCGCGGGAGTGCCGAAGGCGGTGGCTGCCGCGCGGCATCTCCAGGAGATCAACTCGGCTGCGTCGATTGAACCCGCCGTGGCCGATCTGACGGCGGCGACGGCCGCGTCTCTGCTCGGTGGCGTCGATACGATCGTCGACGGCAGCGACAACTTCGAGGCCCGGTTTCTCGTCAACGAATGGTGTTGCCGGCACGGCCTGCCCTGGGTGCATGGCGGCGCGATCGGCGCGGAGGGCCGCGTGCTCACGATCCTCCCTGGCCGCACCGCCTGCCTCCGCTGCCTCGTGCCGGAGCCGCCCGCCCCCGGTTCGCTGCCCACGTGCGACACGGCCGGGATCATCGGACCGGCGGCCCTGGTCGTGGGGGCCGTCGAGGCGGCGGAGGCGATCAAACTGCTCGCTGGAGCGCACGACACAGTCGCGAGCCGGATGCTCGTCTGCGACCTCTGGGAGAACGTGTGGCGGACGATCGATCTCTCCGCGCTCGCCGCCCAGGGCTGCCCCACCTGTCGCGGCGGTGATTTTCCCTGGCTCGAGGGCCGGCTCGGCGGACGGCCGACGGCGCTCTGCGGCCGCGATGCCGTGCAGGTGATGCCTGCGACGCCAGGCATCGATCTCGTGGCCCTGGCGACGCGACTCGCCGGCGTGGGGAGCGTCACCGCGAACCCATGGATCGTCCGTGCCAAGGTGGAACCAGGCCTCGAACTGGCCGTGTTCGCCGACGGCCGCGCGATCGTGTCGGGCACCCGCGACGAGGCCCGCGCCCGCAGCATCGTGGCGAAGTACGTCGGCGGCTGATGACGACATGCTTGTAAACAGCCCCGAACCCACGCCAGTCAGGCGTTTGCTTCCACATGAGTCCCAGCCGCGGCGGCGGTGAGGAACAGGTCGGGCTCGTGACCAAGTGCGGTCGTGCAGGCGGCGCGGGCTGCGGCCGCGAAGGCATGCACCCGGTCGTTCTCGGCGACCACGTGCCTGGCCCGCCGCCGCTCCGGTTCCGGGAGCGTCTGCTCGAGAGACGACCATTCCTCCCCTGAGGCATCGCGAAGGGCAGGCTGGCCGAGTAGCCGGGCCGCCGTCTCGCATTCGCGGCGCCGGGCTGCATAGCCGCCGTCGCCGAGCGCATGCTTCACGCCGCTGTCGATCACGAGCACGGCAATGCCGGTGCCGAGCGGCACATGGGCGATGGCACGGCTGCGGCAGTCGATGAACAGGGCATGGCCGCGCCGGGCGAGCGTCACCGCAAACTGGTCCATGATTCCGCACGGCACACCGGCGAACTCGTGTTCGGCCTGCTGGCAGAGCAGCGCCTTGGCGACAGGATCGAGCGTGCGGTCACAGAGCGTCTCCACGACGGTGGCGATCCCGATCTCGAGGGCGGCGCTGCTGCTGAGGCCGCTTCCCGTCGGCAGATCCGCCGTCATCCGGGCATCGAAACCGGGGATGGCCCAGCCGAGCCGCTGATAGCCGGCGAGCACGCCCGGGACATACCGGCCCCAGTCCCCACGGCCGGCGGTGATCGGCAGGCCAAGCTCGATTTCAACGGATGGGCCGCCGCGATCGCTGCTGAGCACGGCGCGGTCATCGAGGCGACGGCACACCTGCATTCGCAGTCCGCGGTCGATGGCCAGCGGCAGAACGAAGCCGTCGTTGTAGTCGGTGTGCTCGCCGATCAGATTGACGCGGCCGGGCGATACCACGGTGAACTCGTGGCGCGGGCTCGTCACGGTGGAGCGTCCTTGGCCGTCGGCCGCGCGGTGCAGCCCGTCGCGGCCTCGAGAATCCGGTGTTCCGTGGCGTCGGCCCGGGTGAACTCCGCGGTCAGCCGGCCCTCCGCGAGCACGAGAATCCGGTCGGAGAGCGTGAGCAGTTCGGGCAGCTCGCTCGACGTCAGTACCACGCCCATGCCCTGCCGGCAGAGGCGGTCGATGAGGGCGTAGAGCTCGGCCTTCGCACCCACGTCGATGCCGCGGGTCGGGTCGTCGAGCAGCAGGATCCGCGGCTCCGTGAGCAGCCAGCGGCCGATGATGCACTTCTGCTGGTTGCCGCCGGAGAGACCGGTGATCGCGGCATGGGGGCCGGGTGTCTTCACGCCCGTGTCGCGGATTGGCCCGGCGACGAGCGCCTCCTCCCGCGTTCGGCTCACGAAGCCACCCCGCTTCGCCTTGTCGAGGCTGCAGAGGCTCACGTTGCCGGCGACGTCGAGATCGGGGAAGAGCCCGAGCCGCTTACGGTCTTCCGTGACCATCGCGATGCCGGCAGCGCAGGCGTCGCGGGGGTGGAGAAACCGCACGGGCCTGCCGTCGAGCCGAATCTCACCCGTCCAGGTTGGCGGCGAGACTCCGAAGATCGTCTCCAAGAGTTCGGTGCGGCCCGCACCCATGAGGCCGGCCACGCCCACGATCTCGCCCGCATGGAGATCGAGCGACACGTCGGCCAGACGATAGCCCCGCGGATGCTCCGGCCAGGGGAGCGTGAGGCCGCGGATCTCGAGAAGCGTCTCGCCGCGGGGCCGTGGCTCGTGAAACGTATGGCCCGCGATCGCGCGGCCCACCATCCAGCCGGTGATCTCCGTTGGCGTGGTCGCAGCCCGCTCGACCGTGCGGACATGCCGACCGTCGCGGAGCACGGTGATCCGGTCGGCCACCCGGAACACCTCGTCCATCTTGTGGGAAATGTAGAGGATCGTGGTGCCGCGTTCCCGCAGCCGCTGAATCGTCCGCTCGAGCCGGGCCGATTCGGCCTCGGTGAGGGCGCTCGTCGGCTCGTCCATCACGAGGATCGACGCGTCGAGCGACAGTGCCTTCGCGATCTCGACGAGCTGCTGGTCCCCTACACGCAGGCTGCCGGCCGGAGCCCGGGGCGAGACGCGGCATTCGAGCGAGTCGAGCAGATGGGCCGTCTCGGCCTCCATCGTGGCGTCGTCGATGAGCCCCGCCCACCCCCGCTGCTCGCGCCCCAGAAACACATTGGCCGCCACTGACAGGTCTTCGACGAGATTCAGTTCCTGATGGATGATCGCCACGCCGGCCTGCTCGGCGTCGCGGGTGCCGGCGAAGCGGGCGGGCTGGCCGTGAATCTCGAGGGCTCCCGCGTCGGGCTGATAGACGCCCGAGAGGATCTTCATGAGCGTGCTCTTGCCCGCGCCGTTCTCGCCGCAGATCGCGTGCAGTTCGCCGCGGCGGACATCGAGCGACACGTCGTCGAGCGCGATCACGCCCGGGAACCGCTTCGTGATCCCACGCATCGAGATTGCGTGGCCAGCGCCGGGTCCACCGTCGCCCGTGTGTCGGGTCGCGGCGGTGGTCATGTGGCCCTCGCGCCGGCCGCCCGTCGGCCTTCCCACACCCGGAGCGCCCCCAGCAGGCCGAGGGCCGCGAGGCCCGCGGCCAGCCCGGCCCGCGGCGACGCCGTCATGGCGACGACCCCTCCGGCCAGGATCGCGAGCGTGGGGATGGCGCAGAGGCCGAGCGCCCCGGGCAGGAGCCGCCGCCCCCCTTTCGCCAGCTGGCCGACCTGTGAGAACGTCACGGCGAGCACGACGACCACACCCACGATGAGGCCCTCGTAAATCTCGGCCTCGGTCTTGATCACCTTCGAGACGGCATCGATTACGACGCGGAGAAAGACGGTGCCGAGCACGGTGCCGGGCACGGTGCCGACGCCGCCCGAGAGCGAACAGCCGCCGACGACGGCTGCGGCGATCGCATTGAGTTCGTGGCCCCGCGCCTGATTGGCCGGCGCGGCGACCGACTCGTTGGCCACGTAGAAGAGGCCGGCCAGGGCCGCCGTCATCGCGGCATAGCAATAGGCGAACCACTTCACGTTGTCGGTGCGGATGCCCGCGAGCCGGGCCGCCTGCTCGTTGCCGCCCAGGGCATGGAGGTGGCGGCCGAGGACGGTGCGGGTGAGCAGGAGCCAGGTGACGAATGCGAGCAGGCCGAAGACGGCGACGGGAATCCAGACGTTGTCGCGGACGAACTTGAACATGGGATCGTAGACGTTGATCTGGCTGTTCTTCGTCGGGAGGAGGGCCGCCGTCGTACTCGTGGCGAGGGCCCGAGCGAGGCTGCGGAGCCCGACGAGCGTGGCGAGCGTGGCGATGAACGGGGGCAGCCGCACGGCCGTGATCAGCCAGGTATGGAGCGTGCCCACGAGGAACCCGGCGAGCAGGCTCGCCAGACAGCCGGCCGCGACCACGGCCCCGCCCACCGGCTTGAAGCCCACCATCTCGGCCGGCGCCAGCGCGAGCATGGTGGAGCCGCAGGCGGTGGTCGAGAGGGCGATCATCGACCCGGCGGAAAGGTCGATGCCGCCCGCGATGATCACCACGGCCGCACCGAGCGCAAAGATGCCGAGCATGGCCGTGCTGCGGGCGATGTCACGCAGGCTCGCGAGCGGCTGAAACCAGTAGGAGTGGTTGGCGTCGATGATCGCCGTGAGCGCCACGGCCACGACGATGGCGGCGAGCAGGGACCACTCGCTGCGGCGCAGGAAGACGCCACCGGAAGAAGCGGGGGCGGAAGCGGCCATGCGTGAGGTTCCCGAGGCGTGAGGTGCCCGAGGTGCGGTGTGATGCCGGGGCGGGCGGCGGCGTCAGGAGCTCGACAGGCCGTACTTCGCCAGCCACTCGCGGAACGTCGAGAGCGGCATGTACTCGTGGCCGCTCCCCTGGATGTCGGCCGGCTTCACGAGCGGATCGGTGTCGGGCACGATCAGCCGCAGGCCGGTCGTGTAGATGTCGCCATCGGGTTCGCCGTGCCGCGGAAACATCTCCTTGATCGTCGCCTCGTCGCCATCCTGCATCGCGAGCAGAAGGCGAACCGTCTGGATACCCATCTCGAACGGGTTCTGCACGACCATCGCGTCGATCTGGCCTGCGGCCATCCGCTCGATCGCCACGGCCTGGGCGTCGAACGTGACCGTCGTAATCCGGTCGCGGGCCTTGCGTTCCTCCACCACTTCCGCGATCGCCGGGGCGTTGTAGGCCCAAATGCCGACGAGCGCGACCAGATCAGGATGGTTGACGAGCGCCGTGCGGACGTTGTCGCGGGCCCGGGCGAGATCCATCTCGTCGCTCATCCGGTCGGCCTCCTTGAAGGCAGCGCCGAGAGCCTCCGCGAAGCCGTTCATCCGGGCCCGGGCATTGTCGTTGTCGGTGAATCCGGCGAACTGAACGTAGCTGCCCGAGGTCTGTCCTCGGGCCGCAAGGATCGCCTTGGCGGCCGCGCCAAGGAGCCTGCCGCCCACGATGTTGTCGGTGCCGATGTAATAGGGGCGGGCGTCGCGGAACGTGCCGCGATTCACGTCGCCATCGACGGTGATCACCTTCACGCCCTTGGCGGCGAGGCCCTTCATCTCCTCGACGATCGCGACGTTCTCCGCCTGGATCACGGAGATCGCCACTCCGGCCACGTCCCCCTGGCTGGCGAGCTGCCGCAGCTTTTCGATCTGGCCCTGGGCCGTGCCGTTGCCCTTTTCCATCACCGCTCGCAGGCCCTTGGCGGCGAGGCCCGATCGTTTCGCCCCCTCGACGAGGCCGGCATTGCAGGCGTCCCAGAAGGGGTCGTCGCCATTGGTGATGAACACAAACCGCTTCGCGGCCGCGGGTGTCGCCGTCGAAGCCGATGGCGTCGAGCCCGTGGGCTCCGAGCATCCACTCATCACGGCCAGAAGGCAGGTGATGAGCAACGGTGGGTGGATCAGCTTCATGGCCACGACTCCGGGCAAGCTGGTTTGTAAGTGATCTTTAGAAACCGTCAGTAGCGTAGCCCATTCTTTCGCACGTGCACCAGCGGTGCAGCATCCGGGCCGGTTCCGGCGTCGGTCACGCGGGCCAGCACGACGACGTGGTCACAGCTGACCTCGGCGGAGCCCGCCATCCGGGCGACCGGGCTGCATTCGAGCCAGGCTGCCGCCTCGGCAAGCGCCGCCGCCCCGCACGCGGGTCGGCTCACGGCGAGACCGGCGAATGGATTCTCGCCGGCGGCCGCTGGTTTGCCGAACCGTGCGAGCAGCGACCGTTGCGTGTCGGTCAGCACGTTGACCACGAACGGCGTGCCCGACTTCACCGCTGCGAGCAGGCCACGAGACGGGGCCACGGCGACGGTCAGCATCGGCGGCTCGAAACCGGCCTGCATCACCCAACTGGCGAGCATGCCACGATCCTGGTCGCCGTCGCGCCAGGTCACAATGAACAGACCGCTCGGAATCCGGCCGAGCGCGATGCCGATCGGCGATCCATCGGGACGAGCCGCGTCAGTCTGGGGCGACGGTGGCGAGTTGGTCATGCAGGATACCTTGGCAGGGGAGCGAGACGCGGGGATGTGGATCTTTCGCCGGCTTGCGCCGTCTTCCCATCTCCATTCGAGTTGAAGGCCGCGCCACCACGCCGCTGGTGAGCCGTGCCGGTCGTGCCGATGAGACCGTGCCGCAGCGTTGCGAAGACCCTACAGTGTCGCAACGGTGTGCCGGATTCGCAACCTGCTCCGAACGTTCGGGGCGGGCACGATGGCGGTGCCTCCCGGGAATGGCGTCTCGATGCTCAATGGGCTCTCCAGGCTGTCGCTGATGATCGTGTGCCTGACGGGCCTGACGGCCGTCGGCCAGGATCTGCCCGTCGAGCCGTTGCCGTCGGCCCAGCCGCAGGGGCCCGTGATCCTCGACATGCCGTATGCCGAGGGGCCGTGGTGCCCGGACGGCTCCTGCGTGTCGCCCGATGCCTGTCGCGACTGCTTCGACGACCTCTGGGCGGCCCGCCCGTGGGGCTGGCACATCCTCCCCAACAACCTGATCTACACGAGCTACCTGGCCGGGCCCAAGGAGCCACGGTTCGCCAGCGTCTGGTACGACGACACGGCGCCCGACCCCTTCGATCCGTCGACCAAGAACGGCTGGATGTGGGACATGACGGCCGGCGGCCGGGTGTCGATCCTGCGGTATGGCTCCGATCCGGTGCTGCACCCACAGGGCTTCGAACTGCAGGTCGAGGGGGCCGCGTTCGTGCGGTTGGATCAGCAGGACGAGCTCGACCTGCGGTCGTCGGACTATCGGTTCGGCCTGCCGCTCGTCTACGGCATCGGCCGCTGGCAGACCAAGCTCGCCTACTACCACTTGAGTGCCCACCTCGGCGACGAGGCGATGCTCAAGCATCCGGATTTTCCGCGGGTGAATTACCTGCGTGACGCCATGGTGTGGGGAAACTCCTACTACCTCTTCGACTGGATGCGGATCTACGGCGACATCGGCTACTCCTTTCACAACAGCGGCGGCTCGGAGCCGTGGGAGTTTCAGGCCGGCGTCGAGCTCGTGCAGGCGCGGCCGACCGGCCCGCGCGGCGCGCCCTTCTTCGCGATCAACGGCATGTCGCGGCAGGAGCTCGACTGGGGGGGCAACGTCTGCGTGCAGACCGGCTGGGCCTGGCGGGGCGATCGCAGCGAGCGGCTACTGCGGGCCGGCTTCGAGTATCTCTACGGATCGGATCCGCAGTACGAGTTCGTGTTTTACAACCAGAACCGGGCCGGAATCGGAATCTGGTATGACTTCTAGCTCCAGAGACCGTCCGCCGGCATGCCACTCCTTGCGATCGAGACGACCTGTGACGAGACCGCCGCGGCGGTCGTGACGCGGTCGCGCGAGGTGCTCGCGAGCGTCGTCGCCAGCCAGGAGCAGCTGCATGCCCGGTGGCGGGGCGTCGTGCCGGAGATCGCCTCACGGGCCCACGTGGAGCGGATCATTCCGGTGATCGACGAGGCGGTGCGCCGGTCGGGCATGGCCCGATCGGAGCTCGAGGCCGTGGCCGTCGCCGTGCGGCCGGGGCTCGTCGGCTCGCTGCTCGTGGGACTGGCCGCGGCGAAGGCCATCGCGGCGGCGGCCCGTGTTCCGATCGTGGGATACGACCACATCGCCGCCCATCTGTACGCCTGCCGCCTCGCCCATGGAGAGTCGCTGCCCTATCCATTCGTCGGGCTCGTGGCTAGCGGCGGGCATACGTCGCTGTTTCACGTGCGGTCGCCGCTCGACCTGGAGCGGCTTGGCGGCACGATCGACGATGCGGCAGGCGAGGCCTTCGACAAGGCCGCCAGCCTGCTCGGACTGCCGTATCCAGGCGGCCCGGAAATCGAGCGGGCAGCCCGAGAGGGCGATCCGCGGGCCCACCGCCTGCCACGGCCGCTCGTCTCCGACCGCGACCGTCTCGACATGAGCTTCAGCGGTCTCAAGACCGCCCTTCGCTATCTCGTGCGGCCACCGGGAGCCTCGGCCGACACGCCCCCGCCCGTCGGCCGGGCCCGGGCCGACCTGGCGGCCTCGTTCCAGCAGGCCGTGGTGGACTGCATCGTCGTCAAGCTGGAGCTCGCCATCGACCGCACCGGCTGTCGGGCCATCGGCATCGGCGGCGGGGTGGCGAGCAACACGTCCCTCCGTGAGGCGGTCGAGGCCCTCGGCCGCCGACGCGGCCTGAGCGTGTTCGTGCCGCCGCCGTCGCTGTGCACCGACAACGCCGCCATGGGCGCCATCGCATGGGAGCGTCTCGAACGAGGAGATGACGACGGCCTGCTGCTCGACGTCATGCCCGGCACGGACAGAAGCCGCAGATCGCGCTAGAAATTCGAGAAGGACTCGAATTCGTCGTAGGGGCGGTGCTCGAGGTTGACGAACCGCGTGTAGTCGTGCTGCCAGAGGAGCTTCACGTCGCCGATTGGGCCGTTTCGCTGCTTGGCGATGATGATCTCCGCCTGCCCCTTCACCCGTTCGCGGTCCTCGTCGTTGGTCTGATAATACTCCTCGCGGTGCACGAACATCACCACGTCGGCATCCTGTTCGATGGCCCCCGACTCGCGGAGGTGATTGAGCCGGGGGCGGTTGTCCCGCGACACTTCGGCCTGCCGATTGAGCTGGGCCAGGCAGAGGAGCGGCACGTCGAGCTCGCGTGACATCATCTTCAGCCGCCGCGCGATCCGGGCCACCTGCTCCTGCCGCGGGTCGCGGGGATTGTCGGGCTCGATCAGCTGCAGGTAGTCGATCACGATCAGGGCGAGCCCCTGCCGCCGCTTGAGCCGGCGGGCCACGGCCGCGATCTCCGTGAGCGTGCGGCCGGGTGTGTCGTCGATGTAGAGCGGCGACGTGCCGATCTCCGACGACTTCTGGACGAGCCGCCGCCGATCCTCCTGGGAGATCGTGCCGTTGCGGAGCCGATGGCCGTTTACCTGGGCCGCCGAGCAGAGCAGACGGTCAGCGAGTTCGAGGCTCGCCATTTCGAGGCTTGTGAAGAGGACGGCCTGCTTCAAGTTGATCGAGACATGTTCGGCGATGTTCATCGCAAACGCCGTCTTGCCCATGCTGGGCCGGGCCGCGAGGATGATCAGCTCCGAGTTGTGCAGGCCGCCGCATAGCGAGTCGAGGTCGGTGAAGCCGGTCTCCACGCCGCCGATGGTGTGCTCGTGCTTCATCCGCGCGTCCATGCGGACCATCACCTCTTCGAGCACCGTCTGGATCGGCTGAGCCTCGGCCGAACTGCGGCGCTCGAGGATCGCGAAGATCTTTTCTTCGGCCTGGGCGAGCAGCTGTCGCGGCTCATCGGTGCCGTCGTAGGCATCGCGGAGGATGTCGGTGCCCGCGTCGATCAGCGACCGCAGGAGCGCCTTGTCGCGAACGATGTGGGCATAGTGGCTGGCATGGGCCGCATGGGGCACGGCCTCCACGATCTCGGCCAGCGCGGCGGCCCCCCCGATGCGTTCGAGATCCCCCTTCGTTCGCAGCCGCTCCAGTACGATCGTGGCGTCGATCCGCTTGCCGGAATCATGCAGCTCCAGCAGGTGCTGATAGAGGATCTGGTGCGACTCATCGGAAAAGTCCTCGGGCCGGATCAGCAGGGCGATGTCGTCGCAGACATCGGGCTTGAGCAGGATGCTGCCCAGCACGGCCCGCTCGGCATCGACGTTCGCGGGCCGGTCGCGGTCGACGAGCACGGCTGCGGCCGGCTGCGCGGCTGCATTGCCACGTCCCCGACGACCGCCGTCGCGAGTCGACTTCTCACGCGATGCGACCATCGATGCCTGCCTCCGTGCCACGCGATCATCCGTGGGGCCGTACCCCGTCAGGGGAAAGCCCCTGTGCCGCCAAGGCCGCCCCGGGCGCGGCCTCACATGCGGCCTTACTACTTTGCGGCGGCGTCGCTACTGCTCGGCACGACCCACACCTTCAGATCACCTTCGACCTCGGGGGCGAGCTTAACCTTCACGGTGTAGAGGCCGACTTCCTTCAAGGGGCCCTGCAGGATGATCTGATCGGCCGACACCATCAGATCCTGCTGCTTCAACGACCGCGAGATCTCCGGCGCACCGACGGAACCGTAGAGATGCCCCTCGTCGTTGGCATTCGCCTCGATCGTCACGCTCGTGCGAACGAGCTCAGCCAGCAGGCCGCGGAGGCCGGCCAGCCGCTCGCGGGCGATCTCTTCGAGCTTCGCCTTGTGCTTCTCCACCATCCGCTTGTGGTGCTCGGTGGCGATCGTGGCCAGCCCTTGCGGAAGCAGGTAGTTGTAGGCGTAGCCCCGTTTCACCTCCACCACGTCGCCCTGTTTGCCGAGGTGCTCCACGGTGTGGATGAGCAGAAGTTCGATGCCCCCCCGCTTGCCCTTGGGCAGGCTGCGCTTGCCGGCGGTTGCGAGACGAGGTTGTGCTGTAGCGGCCATGAATCAAAGTCCTCCGAAAAAGTCAGAACGGGATGTCGTCGTCGGCTCCGACCGGCCCGCCGGTCGACACCGGGCCCTCGTCGTAGCCGTCATTGGCTTGGTTGAAATCGTCGCCCCCCGGGGCACCGGCGCCGCGGCCCGCAGCCACGCGAGGCTTTCCGGTGCGGCCGCCTTCACCACCCGAGCGGGAGCCCAGAAGCTGCATCTTTTCGCCGACCACGCGGAGCTTCGAGTTCTTTTTGCCGTCTTTTTCCCATGTGTCGAGCTTGAGCCGGCCCTCGATGAGAAGCGGTGAGCCCTTCGTGACGTATTCGCCCGCAATCTCCGCCGTGCGGCCCCACAGCGTGACGTCGACGAACGTGGTCTCCTCGACCCACTCCCCCGAGGGCGTCTTGCGGCGGTCGTTGACGGCCAGGCCGATGTCGGTGACCGCCGTGCCGCTGGCGATGTAGCGCAGTTCGGGGTCGCGCGTGACGTTGCCCATCAGAATGACGCGATTGAAGCTTGCCATGACAGAAACCTCCTTCTTCTCGCTGGAACTGAACGCCTGTACAACTCCAGCACTGTATCCCCTGCCGTCGGTGGGTGCAAGGGGGAGCGGATTGGTTCCTCAGGATGCTCCGGCCGGTCGACCAGCCGAGGCCGGAGCTGCCGTTGCCGGCCGCCTCTGGGCCGCCTCGCCGGCGAGGGCGTGCTGCACGAGGGCATCGGCGATCCGGTCATCGACCTTGAGCACGAGCTTCCGAATGATGTCGTCGGTGATCTCGCACTGCCGCTCCAGGGCCACGAGATTGCCCGCGGGCATCCGGAAGTAGGTGAGCCAGTACACGCCCTTCTTGTGGCCCTTGATCGGGTAGGCGAGCTTCCGCTCGTCCCAAATCCGCGACGCCAGCACGGTGCCGCCGAACTGCTGAAGCAGGTCGGTCACCTGCTGGGCCACGCCCCCCGGATCGCGGGAGTACTTGCCCGAGTCGAGAATGAACATGCCTTCGTACACCGACATGAAAACGCGCTCCTCTATAGAATGCTGTTCGAAATAAGGGCTGTTCGGAAATAGGCCGTGCGGGCAGTAGTGCCCCGTGAATCTATCAGTTGTATCGGTTCATTGCCGCCTGGATGCCCACGGCGACCCAATCCTCGGCGGCGTCGGCTGCCCGCTCCACCGCCGGGCCGAGGGTGTCCCGTTCGTCGCGGGAAAACCGGCCCAGCACGAAATCAGCCGGCTTCCAGCCCGCCGGGACGGGGCCGATGCCGACCCGGAGGCGGGGCACGTCGTTGGTGCCCAGCCGCCGCAGGATGTCGGAGAGGCCGTTTTGGCCTCCCGCCGATCCGCTCGGTCGCATCCGGAGGTTGCCGCCACCCAGGTTGAAGTCGTCACAGATAACCAGCATGTCGGAATGTTCGATTTTGAAGAAGTCACGCGCCGCGAGCACGCTCGAGCCGCTCAGGTTCATCCATGTCAGGGGCCAGAGCAGCAGCACGGGGCAGCCGCGGATCACCGCCTGCGCCGTCTCACCCTGGAACCGCTGCCGTCGGGAGGGACTGCCGGCCCGACGCGCGATGGTTTCCAGCACGTCGAAGCCCACGTTGTGCCGGGTGCCCTCGTAGGCTGGACCCGGATTGCCCAATCCCACCAGCAGTTTCACGTTTCTCGATGGGAGAGCCACCGCACCACATCGGGCAGCCATCGCGGATCACCGCGGGCCCCCGGTCGGTCAGGACTTCTCCGCTTCGGACTCTCCTTCCTCGGCCGCCTTGCGGCCAATGATTTCGGGTTCGGCGGTCGCGGCACCGGTCTCCTCCGCCTTCTTGGTGGGGTGCATGCAGGTCACAACGGTCTCGTCGCCATCGCACAGGGCCTTGGCCCCCTTCGGTAGCTGGAGATCGTGCACCTTGATCACATGGCCCACCTCCAGATGCCCGATCTGGGCATGGATGTGATCGGGAATCGCGTCGGCCGTGCACTCCAATTCAATCTCGTGCATGACGAGGCTGACCACGCCGCCGGCCCGCTGCCCCGGGCACTCGCCCTTGAGGTCGATCGGAACCTTCACCTTCACGCGGTCGGACTTGCTGACGCGGAGCAGGTCGACGTGCAGGGGGTAGGAGCCCATGGCGTCCCACTGGAGTTCGCGGATGATCGCGCCTTCCTTGACCGCGCCGGTCAATTCGACGAACCGGCTGCCGTGGCGGACGACGGCCTCGACGGCCTCCCGCTTGGCGGCCAATTCGACGCACTTCTCACCGTGGCCATAAAGGATCGCCGGCACCATCCCGGCCCGACGGAGCCGCCGGCTTTCCCGGCTGCCACCTGTCTTGCGGGGGACGACTTCAAGCATGTCGCTCATGAAAACTCCTTCAAAATTCGAGCCCCTTATTCTGCCTGCCGCCGCCGGCAACGCAAGCCGAGCCCTGGCAACTCCGGGAAAAACTGGAATTCCCGGCGGTCCGTCACTCCGTGACGGACCGCCCGTTGCGGAGCAACGTGCCTCCGTGACGTCGTTACTGGAACATCATCGAAACCGACTCATTGCGGTGAATCCGCTTGATCGCCTGGCCGAGCAGGCTGGCGACGGAGAGCACGGTGATGTTGGGCAGCATCTTGCCCGGCGTGAGCGGGATCGAGTCGGTGATGATGATGTTCTTGAACGGGGCCTGCTTGAGCCGCTCGATGGCGGGGCCCACCAGCAGGCCGTGGGTCGCACAGGCGTAGATCGCCTTGGCTCCGTTCTTGTGGAGCACGTCGGCGGCCCCGCAGATCGAGCCGGCGGTGCTGATCATGTCGTCGAAGAGCACGGCCGTCTTGCCCTCCACGCTCGCGCCGATGATGTTGGTGCTCTTGATCGTGTCGGCCGACAGTCGCCGCTTGTCGATGATGGCCAGCGGGGCGCCGATCCGATTGGCGTGGCCCACCGCCCGCTTGATGCCCCCCTCGTCGGCGCTCACCACCACGAGTTCCTCCTTCGGGATGTCGAGCGAGTGGAGGTGGTTGTTGAGCACGGGCGCGGCGTAGAGGTGATCCACTGGCACGTCGAAGAAGCCTTGAATCTGGGCGGCGTGGAGGTCCATCGCCAGCACCCTGTCGGCTCCGGCGCGGGTGATCAGGTTGGCCACGAGCTTGGCCGTGATCGGCACGCGGCCCGAATCCTTGCGGTCCTGTCGGGCGTAGCCGAAGTAGGGGATGACGGCCGTGATCCGAAAGGAACTCGCGCGTTTGAAGCTGTCGATCATCACGAGCAGCTCCATGATGTGCTCGTTGACCGGCGGCGAGGTGGGCTGAACGATGAACACGTCGCGGCCGCGGACGTCCTCGTCGATCTTGCAGGAGATTTCGCCGTCGGGAAACCTGCCCAGCGAAATCTTGCCCATCGGCAGGTTGAGGTAGCGGCAGATATCCTGGGTCAGGGCCGGGTTGGCCGGCCCCGAAAAGATCTTCAGATCGTTCATCGGATCGCTCGAGAGGCGACGGGAGGGCTGCGGAAATCCCGCGGCCCGACGTGACCACTCTGACCGCCCGGCCCACCGCCTTCAAGGCGTCTGCCTGCCGCCGGGGCGGGACGATATTCTGGGCCGTGCGTCCGCCCTGCTCGTGCCCCTCTTCTCCCGAGGATCCGCCCATGTCGTCGCATACGCTGCAGCTGATCACGTCCCATCGCAGCGCTTCGTTCGCCGCCGCCGATCGCGTGGACGTGGCCCTGGGCAACCTGGCCGTGCGCACCCGGCGGCTCGCCGGCGGCGTCCGCGACGGCGTGCTGCTCGTCGAGCTCGTCGCCGGCGCCACGAAGGTGTTCGTGCTGCCCGACCGCGGGCTCGGCATCTGGAAGATCCTCGCCGACGGCTGCGAGCTCGGCTGGCAGTCCCCGGTGCACGGGCCGGTTCATCCGCGGTTCGTGCCCCTCGCCGAGCCCTCCGGCATCGGCTGGCTCGACGGCTTCGACGAGCTCGTGGCCCGCTGCGGCCTCGTGAGCAACGGCGCCGCCGACTTCGATGCCGCGGGCCGGCTGCGGCACCCGCTCCACGGCCGGATCGCGAACCTGCCGGCCCATCACCTCGACGTCACGCTCGACGAGGCCGCCGGCACGATCACGCTCACCGGAGCCGTGGACGAGACGCGATTCCTCGTGCATGCGCTGCGGATGACCACGTCGCTCACGCTGCACGCCGATCGGCAGCGGGTCGCCTGGACCGACACCGTGAAGAACCTTTCGGATCGCCCGGCCACGATGCAGATGCTCTACCACGTGAATTTCGGGCCGCCACTGCTGGGGCCTGGCGCGGAGCTGGTCGCCGCGATCGACGAACTGGCGCCGCGAGACTCCGCGGCCGAGTCCGACGTGGCCTCCTGGGGCCGCTACGCCGGGCCGCGGGCGGGCCAGGTCGAGCAGGTGCACTTCGCGCGGCTGCGGACCGACGCCCAGGGCGTGGCGACGGCGCTGCTCGTCGGTCCCGACCACCGCAACGCTGCCTCGCTCTCGTGGAAGGCCGACACGCTCCCCTGCTTCACGCTCTGGAAAAACGAAGGGGGGCTTGCCGACGGCTACGTGACCGGCCTCGAGCCGGGCACCAACTATCCGAATGCCCGGTTGCACGAGGAATCGCAGGGCCGGGTCGTGCCGCTCGCGCCGGGCGGGAGTGTCCGGTTCGACCTTGCGATCGAGCACCATCACGGCGACGGGATCGCGGCCGAGCGCCGCCGGATCGAATCGCTGGCGGTGCGGTCGCCGCAGATGCACGCGAGCCCGAAGCCGGGCTGGAGTGCGACGTAGGATCGATCACGCCGACCGTAGGCCAGTCACTCCGTGACGGGCAGCCCGTTGCGGAGCAACGGGCCTACGGGTGCAAAAGTGGAGGCGGCGGGAGTCGAACCCGCGTCCCGAGATGTTTCAGCACAGACGTCTACGTGTGTATCCGGTCGATTTGAGTCTTGTTCGCGCGTCCCCGGCCGGCAGGGTGCGTCGCAAACCAGCCCGGAACGTTTTTAGCCCCGGCCGTACCAGGCGGTGAACCGGGGCGAGTCGGATTTGGCGACCGATTGGGAGGCCCTTCCGACTGGGGCCATCGCTCGGGGTTGCTTAGTTAAGCAGCCA
>Ga0315906_10000385_pt1 | contig 70746 bp, 70 predicted proteins | sample LakEriMetagenome_4_FD_203526 | JGI IMG/M metagenome (GOLD analysis project Ga0315906, IMG submission 203526) | Freshwater fungal communities from buoy surface, Lake Erie, Ohio, United States - Buoy 2 MA122 | ecosystem: Environmental > Aquatic > Freshwater > Lake > Lake biofilm | place: USA... | reverse complement strand
GCAACCCCTGCTCAAGTTTTGAGCAGGGTAGTGTCCATGCGTGGCTCAAATTTCAGTGAAAACTAACCTCGAAAGTGGCTCAGTTTTGGATGGAAATCAACAGTTTCTCGTGCAAAAACTTGCGAGGTCGATCTCATATCGTCATCTCCAACACGATTAGTCCAACCGTTCAGATCCAAATTCGAATATTGCACAACAAAAAACACCTCGTTTGCCCAGTGAAGATTGCGCGAGTTTACAACATAAGTAATTGTTTTATTTGGTTATTTTAGAACCCGTCGCGAAACCGTAGCACCGCATCCTCAATCCGCCGCACCGCAATCACCTTGATGCCCGACACCGGCTGCCGCGGCTGATTGGCATGCGGAATCAGCGCATGCGTGAAGCCGAGCTTGGCAGCTTCCTTCAATCGCTCCTGACCGCGCTGCACCGGACGCACTTCACCGGCCAGCCCGACTTCTCCAAAGACCACCAGCTTTTTCGGCAGCGGTTTGTTTTTCAGTGAACTCACCACCGCCATCAGCACCGCGAGATCAGCTGCTGGCTCGGTGATGCGTACGCCGCCCACCGCATTAACGAAAACATCCTGATCAAAACAGGCGATGCCGGAATGGCGGTGCAGCACCGCCAGCAACAGCGCGAGGCGATTCTGTTCGAGGCCGACGCTCAAGCGCCGCGGATTCGGCGCATGCGCTTCATCGACCAGCGCCTGCACTTCGACCAGTAGCGGGCGCGTGCCCTCCTGCGTCACCAGTACGCAGGAACCGGCGACTTCAGTTTCGTGCTGCGACAGGAACAAGGCCGAAGGATTGGCGACACCTTTCAGGCCCTTGTCGGTCATTGCAAACACGCCGAGTTCATTGACCGCGCCATAGCGGTTCTTGAAGGCGCGGATCAGGCGGAAACTCGAATGCGTGTCGCCTTCGAAATACAGCACGGTATCAACCATGTGTTCGAGCACGCGCGGACCGGCCAGCGTGCCTTCCTTGGTGACGTGGCCGACAAAAATGATGGTGGTGCCGCCGGCCTTGGCCAGACGTGTCAGCTGCGCCGCGCATTCGCGCACCTGCGCCACCGAGCCCGGTGCCGAGGTCAGCGCATCGGAATACAAAGTCTGGATCGAATCGATGACGGCGATTTCGGGTTTTTCGTCCTGGATCACCGCCTGGATTTTGCCGAGGCTTGTTTCGGGCAGGACCTGCACGTTTTGCCCATCGACATTCAGCCGCTTCGCGCGCAGCGCGATCTGCTGCGGCGATTCCTCGCCGGAAACATAGACCACCTTGCGCGTCGCGCCGATGGTCGCCAGCGACTGCAGCAGCAGGGTTGATTTACCGATGCCGGGGTCGCCACCGATCAGCACCACGGCGCCGCGCACGAGGCCACCGCCGAGCACGCGATCGAATTCATCGATGCCACTGGGGATGCGCGCCTCTTCACGCGCTTCGACTTCCGACAGGCGCTGCAGCTTGCCGGTTTCGGCGATCAGCGAGAAGCGGTTGGCCGACTGCGGCGCGGTTTCGGCGACGGATTCAACCAGCGTGTTCCAGCCTTGGCAATGCGGACACTGCCCCTGCCATTTCACCGACTGGCCGCCGCACTCGGTGCAGGAATAAACGGTCCGTGCCTTGGCCATTGTGTTGAATCCCGCCCTTATCCCAGCTTGCGCAACTGCCGCAGCATCGCGACGTTGATCGGATGCGCCGGATCAGCCTGCATCGGGATCGTGCTGAAGTGACCTTCATGCGGCACGACAATGAATTCGACGCTGCAACCCGCTTTTTTGCACACCTCGGCGTATTCCTCGGTCTGCGCGATCCAGCCCGGGGCCTCTTCGCCGCCGGCCGCGAGCACCAGCGGCACCGGTTTGCGCGGCGGATGGAATTGCGGGCTCAGCGCATTGACACGGTCCGGCGTCAGTTTGATCAGGTCATTGACGCTGATGAGCAGCACCGGCTCAACATCGTAAATGCCGGAGACCATGGTCGAGCCGCAGATCAGATCGGCAGGCAAGCCGTGTTTGGTCCAGTCTTCAGCAAGGCCCATCGCCGCGAGATGCGCGCCGGCGGAATGGCCATAGAGATAAATGCGCCGGCCGTCGCCGCCGACGCGTTTTGCATTCTTTGCGGTCCAGACGATGCCGCGGATCACCTGCTCGACGATGGTGTCGAGCGAAACCGCCGGGCAGAGGTCGGTGCCGAGCATCACCACCGGGAAACCGGCCTGCACCAGCGGTTCGGCAAGGATCGCCTGCTTTTCTTTTTCACCGACGCGCCAGTAGCCGCCGTGCAGATAGACGACGATGGGCGCGTTTCCCGCATTTGCGGAATTATCGGCGTGATAGATGTCGAGTTTCTGCCGGGCGGTATCGCCATAAGCCACATCAAACTCGCCCTTCAGCCGCTCACGCGCCTCTTTGGACAGCTTGCCGCGCAGCGCATGCTGGGCTTCGACATCGGTCGCCCAGGCCCGCGGATTGAATTGTCTTTCGATATCGTTCTGCCAGTAACGCCACGGCATGGCTGCCCTCCCCTTGCTTTGTTGCGCTTCTTTTATGAATTAACGCCGTTTCAATCCCGTTCGATGACCGGCACTCTTGCGGTCAATGCACACATCAACTCGTAGCTGACCGTGCCCGCGGCCTGCGCGACATCGTCCACCGGATTGCCCTCGCCCCACAACACGGCGCGCGTGCCCACTTTCGCTTCCGGCAGGTCGGTGATGTCCACGCAAAGCATGTCCATCGACACCCGCCCCACTGTGCCGGTGAGTCTATCACCCACCCTGACCGGGGTACCGTTGGGCGCGTGGCGCGGATAGCCATCGGCATAACCGCAGGCGACGATGCCGATGCGCATCGGTTTGTCGGCACGGAACAGGCCGCCATAACCGACGGTATCGCCAGCCTGCAGATTGCACACGCTGATGATTTCCGAAGCCAGCGTCATCACCGGTTGCAGTCCCAGCGCCGCAGCGCTCTGTTCGGCAAAAGGCGAGGAACCATAAAGCATGATGCCGGGGCGCACCCAGTCGAAATGCGTTGCCGGATAACGCAGCGTCGCTGCCGAGTTCGCAAGGCTGCGCGGCGCCGCGATGCCCGCCACTGCACGTTCGAAGGTCGCCAGTTGCCAGTCGACGCCGCGCGCGCCGTCGGCATCCGCGAAATGCGTCATCAGCGTCACCTTGCCGACGCCCGGCTGTTCCTGCAGGTGCGCGTAAGCGGCGCCCACGGCATCAGGGGCAAATCCGAGCCGGTTCATGCCGCTGTTGATCTTGAGCAGGACATCGAGTCGCGTGCCGGCGGCCAGACCATCGAGCATGTGCAACTGCGCCTCGCCATGCACGACCGTGGCCAGGCGCCGTGCCGCACCTTCGATCACTTCACGACGGTCAAAAAAACCTTCCAATAAAACAATGCGTTGCGCATACCCTGCCGAGCGCAACTGCAGCGCCGCTTCAAACTCCAGCACCGCAAAACCATCCGCGGCGCGCAAGGCGCCGGCCGCGCGCAGCAGCCCGTGGCCATAGGCATTGGCCTTCACTACCGCAAAGACCTTGGCGTGCGGCGCATGGGCGCGCGCGACGCCGAGGTTGTGCGCCAGTGCAGCGAGATTGATGGTTGCGGTAATCGGTCTGGGCATGGCCGTCGTTATGCCGGTTCAGGTTTCGCGCTGCAGAATGGTTTTACGGTAATGCGTTTCAAACACCACCTCCAGTTCGGTAATGACTTCGGCAGCCGCACGGCCCTGCAGGGCATGCTCCGCCATCAATTGCGAGGTCTGACCGATCAGCTTGCGCCGGTCGAGCATCGGATAGCTGCGCGTCAGCCGCCGGATCGCCATCACCACCGATTCGTCCTCGGGTCGCGGGGCGGATTGCAAGGGCGCTTCTGCAGATTCAGATTCAATACCGATCGTGCCGCTGCGCACGGCGAGAAACTCCGCGTAGGCCTGCAGTGCATGCCGGTCGGATGCCGAAAGTGCCCGGAATACCGCCAGCAGGCGCAGTTCATCCGTATTGTTAATGTCCCCTTGCATGCAGTGCCCCATCACCACCGGAAGAACGGCATCATCGCGCTGCCGCCATTTCCTTCATGCGCTTCATCGCAAATTCGACAAAAGTCGTCAGCAGGAGCGAGCGGAATTTGCCGTGGGGCGTCACTACCGACAGCGCGCGGATCAGCGGCGGCTCCAGGGGCACCTCGACCAGAACGCCGAGCTTCAGTTCCTTCGAAACCGTGGCGCGGGACAGGATGGACACGCCAAGCCCGGTCTCGACCACGCCCTTGATCGATTCCGGGCTGCCCAGTTCCATGACCACATGGATCGCATCAGGCGAAATTTTGTTCTGGCGGAAATACTGGTCGGCCACTTCACGGGTGCCGGAACCGGATTCGCGACTGACAAAGGGTTCGGCGGCGACTTCGGCCGCGGACACACTGCGTGCTTTTGCGAGCTTGTGTTTCGGACTGCAGATCAGCACCAGCACATCCTCGCAGATGACTTCGGTATTGACGCCGTTCAACTGCGCCGGCGATTCGATCAAGCCGAGGTCCAGCGCATGTTCGGCGACACGGTTGGCGATGATTTCGGAGTTGGCCACCGTCATGTGCGCCTGGACATGCGGATGCAGCGCCTTGAATTCACCCAGGATCTGCGGCAGATAGAACTCGGCCACCGTTGTACTGGCCCCCAGCAGGAAGGGGCCGCTGATGGCGCCGGTCAGCTCGCCGACCCGGGTTTCCAGTTCTTCCGACAGCGTGAGGATCTTTTCTGCGTAACCAAACACCAGCTCGCCCGCCGGCGTCAGCGCAATGCGGCCATGGTTGCGTTCGAACAGCCGCGTGTTGAGATGTTCTTCCAGCTGCTTGATCTGGAAGGTGACGGCAGGCTGGGTCATGAACAGCTGCTCCGCCGCCTTGGTGAACGAAAGCTGCCTTGCGACGGCGTGAAAGACCTGGAGGCGACGGTCGGCCATGAGGGTTGCTGGCGTTTACGGGGGATGGATGTTAAACGCCGATACTACCTGTTAGCGGGTTGCCGAAAAAGCGGGAATATCCCTGACAAGGGGATCGTCAGCCCGGTCCGGGAGCGCTATCGGCTTAACGGAACTATGGTATAAATCCCCGCGGTTAATGGAAATCCCCACTCTTGGCGTTACTTACCCCCACCCTTTTTACCCATTCAAGCTGATGCCGTCCGTGCACGCACGCCATCCCTGGATCAAACACGCCAAAAAGGCCTTGTGGCTGAGCACCGTCACACTGGTGCTGGGTTGGTCACTTTGGCTGCTTTACTCGAAGCTGCTTTCTGAAGTCTCTTCAGATCCGGCTGCGAAGGCATTGCTGGCCACCGGCGGGGTATGGACCAGCCTGACGGTGATCTACGGTTCGATTGCACGGAGTCTTTCCAGGGTCACTGCCGAAGCTTATGCACTCGCCGGCCTCTCGACGCTGGTGGCTTATGTTGCCCTCGCCTGGTACGACCGCATTGCGCTGATTCACCTCAACCGACACAAGAACATCTCCTGGAACTACATTGCGACCTGCTCATTCGTGACCTACGCCCTTGGCCACAACCTGGGGGCTTCGGTGGTTTCAGGCGGACTGGTCAGGCTGCGCGCCTACGGAGCCAAGGGCCTCAATATCGCCGAGGTCACCGTATTGGTGGCGCTGTGCTCATTCACGTTTGCCTACGGCACGGTCATGCTGACCGGCGTGGTTTTCCTGCTTGAACCGCAGATCGTGCAAAACCTAGACGTTCTGATTCCAGGTTTCGCCCCCTCCGAAACCTTCATCAGGTGGATAGGCATCGCCATGCTGCTGCTTTGCGCCCTGTACGTCATCGGCTCATGGCGCGGATTCAAACCGGTGACCATCCGTTCGTTCCATATTTTTTATCCCAAAATCCCGATCGTGATTCGCCAGTTGATCGCCGCCCCCCTCGAACTGTTCGCGGCGGCGGGCATCATCTATTTCGCATTGCCTGAAGCCGGAAACCCGGGATTCATGATTGTCCTTGGCGCATTCCTGCTTTCCTTTTCCGCCGGACTGATCTCTCAGGCGCCGGGCGGGATTGGCGTGATGGAAGCCGTCTTCCTGGCCATCATTGATACCGTGCCCCCATCGGACGTCATTGCCGCCCTTCTGATCTGGCGCCTGATGTATCTGCTGATCCCGCTGGCGCTCTCCATCCCCATTGTCGCGGCCTTCGAGCGGGCACAGCTTCGGAACGCGCCCCACTAAAGCATCTGTCTCTCCGACGCTGTGAACGCACCGGAATGACATGAAAAAAGCGGCCCGCGGGCCGCTTTTTTCAGCACAGACGATGTGTCACACCGGCTGATACTTGAAGCGCTTGACCTTCGCCATATTGGTGCCTTCGATGCGGATCAGGCTGGTCGGCCCGACACGCTTCGGTGAATGCAGGTCGCCTTCGTTATAGACATGCGCAACACCCGGCGTCAGTTTGTATGAGCGTGTCTCCTTGACCTTGCCCGGCTTGTCGGCTGTGGCCGGCTCCAGCAACTGGTAGTCGCGCATCTGCGTCTCGCCGCGCGCCTGGCCGTAAATGGCCCAGGAGTGCGCATGATCATGCGGATCGCTGGTTTTCGCATCGGTGTAGTCGTGCGCAAGGATGCAGAAACCGAACTCGGGATCTTCATAAAGAATCTTGCGCTCACCGACGCTGGGATCGACATGTTTGTCGATAAACGTCTTGTCCTGCAAAACTTCCTGCAGTAAAGCAGCGACTTTTTTACGGCCTGCCGGACCCGGCTCGGCCTTGATGAAATCGTGGCATTGCGCCGCAAACTGTTCCAGGGTGTGTCCCATATGCAGTCTCCTCTCAAATGTAAACTGGCCGCGGTATTGTGCCGCAAGCGCCTGCGCCATGGAATGTACCCGTACTGATCTGCGTCAAATTCCGGCGATAACCGCTAAAAACGGCTGGCCGTTTCGCAAGGGTTCAAGCCGCAGCTACAGTCAGGGCAGGCGATGCCCGGCGCGTCTCAGGCCGGGGGTTTTCAGCCTGATCCAGCCCCCGGGCGGGCTTACCGCCACCCTGCGCCCGGCCACTGAAATGATTTCGCAACATTAATAGCGTTAGCTGATCGTTTTCCGTAACCAGGACGGGGCCAAAATGATCAGCACCACCTACAACGCCGCAATGATGGATGCAGAAACCGGCGGCAATGCGAATTATGCGTTCGAAGCGTCCGCGGACCTGATGGCAATGCCCCCAGGCGAAATCATGGATGCATTCGTCAAACATCTGGACAACGAAGGCACATACCCGTCGCCGATGTCGTGCCAACTGGACTCGGCCATTGTCAAAAAAGACAAGGGGGTCCTGCTGGCAACGGGTTCATTGATTCTCAGCCGGGGGGAGATTCCGTTTTTAGTGATGATTTCGCCGCAGAACCGTCAGTAGCGACCGCGGAAGAAATCCGCAATAACACCACCCTTCATGTCAGAGATTCGTGCTGCCTTCGTTCAATCGCGGTTGTTCAGTCCGCTTCGTGCGGTCAATGAAAGGCATCAACGGCTTGCGTCTTTCCAACCAGGCTTCGTTGAGCAATGCATCACAATAATCAGCCCAATTAACCTCATCTGCTTTTTTGCTGTTGTCACTGAGTTCCATGAGAGTTCCTTTGAAGGCGAAAATTACCGGTGGCTACTGCTGGATCGAACTTCAAGACCGAATCAGTCTGACATATCCCATCGGCAATTTCTTGAATTCTTCTCTCCGGGAAACCGCTTCGGCACAGACATGCCCGTAACGAACACTCACCCGCAGCCAACAAAACAGAAAAGAAATGAATTGCCTGAATTTTGCGCAAACAAAGAAACAATCCAGACTAATCAATGTCATGCCATTGATTCCGTTCACTGTCGGCTGGAGTTATCCACAGAATTTGTGGAGCATTTCCGTACGTTTCAGGCGCATGTATCAGCATTCGAAAAAAACGCTGAAGATAAAAAATCTGCACACCACGATCCACATTAAATACAGGGGAACGGCATGAAAACCTTGAAACTGTCACGTAGCCAGCATCAGGTGGTGCAGAAATTAACCCGCAAGGATTTTTCAGTACTGCGCAAGCATCCCCGACTGCTGTCTGAATCAAGGTATTTGCTGCGCGCCTTAAAAGCATCATCAAGAACATCGAGTCCATTCCCGAACATGCGAGCCGGCGCAAACGCAAAACAAAATACAAGCGGATCGCAATCATCTGCAGGAAAGCAATCGACCTGTTTGAAGACTAGCCGCCTGCAGCACCAACTACCGCAAGCTCAGCGCCGCAACCGCAGATAGATCTCCGCCAGCTTGTTGGGCAGGCTGTTGATGTGATCGAGTACGAGGTAATGACCGGGCCCGAAGATCTGCGGCAGGTACTGGTTGGCCATCGTGTCCACGGTCACGCAGAACGGATGCACACCCTTGGCCACCGCCTCCTTCACGGCCATTCGCGTGTCTTCGTGCAGGTAACGCCGGTCGCCGCCATCGTCATAATCCTCGGGACGGCCGTCGGATAACAACAGCAACAAACGCCGGCGGCTCTCGACGCCATCGAACGAGGCCGTGGCGTGGCGGATCGCCGCGCCCATGCGCGTCGCTAGCCGACCCGACATGCCGCCGATCTGTGCGCGGATGTCGTCGGACATATGCTCATCAAAACCCTTCAGCGTGTAATAGCTGACGTTGTCACGGTATTTCGAACAGAAACCGGCGATTGAATAGGCGTCGCCCACTTCCTCCAGGCTTTCTGCGAACAGCAGCACGCCGGCACGAATGCGATCAACCAGCCGTCCGCCGCCTTCCGGCAGATGCTGCATGATTGACGTCGACATGTCGGCGAGCAGCGTTACCGCCACCTCGCGCTGGCGGATTTCGCGCCGCCGGTAGATCGCCGGCCGCGGCGACTGGCCGGCGCGTTTTTCCGCAACGAAGGACACCACCGCATTGAGGTCCATGTCGTCGCCATCCATCTGCTGCGTCAGCGGTGCGGCGCGGGTCGGCTTCTGCGACTGGATCGCCTTCTTCAGGCGCTTCAGCGCCATTTCATACTGTTTCATCAGGCGGTTGGTCTCGCCCATATTCGACTCGGCGAGGCGTTTTTCCTGCACCCAGCTCCAGTTGCGCTTGTAACGCGACTCGCGGTAATCCCACTCCGGGTAGGGAATGCCCTTGTCGCTGCTGCCGGTGTTGGGGCCTTCCTTGTCGCTCTGACCCGAAGCGCGCGCCGACTGGCCGGACGAATCGCCATAGCTCGGCACTTCCTGCTTCTCGCCGTCTTCCTGCTGTTCGCCGGATTCGGCGTTTTTCGAGGCTTCGGTTTCTTCGCCGCCTTCTTCCTGCTCCTGGCTCTGCTGTTCGGCGCCGGCCTGCTGCTGGTCCGACTGCTCGTCGGTTTCCTGCGGATGTGCGAGACGCGTCGCGTTCGGGCTGCGCCCCGGCAGATACGCCGCCTGAAACGCTTCGAGATCGGTCACTGCAGGCAGTCTGGAGCCGTTATACAGCCGGTCTGCGGCACGGTAGGCGTCGGCCACCGTCGCACCGGGCAGCAGCAGTTCCGCAAAACGCGCATCGGCCACACCGCCTGCGAGATACGCCAGCGCCGCCTCAATACTCTCCAGCGCCAGATCGTAATAAGCCGCGGAATCGGCATGGCGCGTGTTCAACATTTGCGCCGCATTGCGCATGCGTTTCAGATAGTTCGGCACATTGCGCTGTACCCCTACATCGATGCGCAGGTCCTCGCAGATATCAAACAGCAACTGGAAGCGCAGCGCATCATCGCCGTACTTGATGAACAGCGGCAGCCACGACACCGCGCCGCTTTTCGGGAAATCAACGCCAGCTTCGGCGAACATCTGCTCCAGCGCCGTGCGCTCGAAGGTGCGATAACGCATGTGGCCCGCGGTATGCAGCAGCGCGAGGATCGCCTCTTCCCGATCCGCCATCACCGCCGGAAAATAAATGCTTTTGCCGTCGGTCTCGATAAAAGGCCGCCCTTTCTCGGGTGACCAGGTGCTTTCGCGCAGATCAAATTCACCGCCGAACCAGACATCCAGCAACATGCCGAGCAGGCGATTGCGGTCGCTCAGCCGGTAACCCGGCAGATGCTCCAGCAGCATCGACAGGCTTTCCTCGGATTCCAGCCGGAAATAAGCTTCACCGCGGGCGCGCCCGGTCTGCATGATGTCGGCGCCGCGCGACGCCCAGGGCAGGATCGCCTGCGCGCCGAGCAGGTTGCGCACGCGGATCGCCCCCGGCAGATAGGTGCCGAGCATCAGCTTGCGCGATTCGTAGAGCTCTTCGGCGGGCGCGGCGATCTGTTCGATGGCGGTGATGCCACCCAGGCGGCCGGACAGGTCCAGCACCGGCGTCGAGAAATACGCTGCGCCGCTTTCGATCTGGCGCGCGCACCAGCCAAAACCGATTTCCGCCCAGCGTTTTTCGCCGGCATGACCCAGCGAACCGTAGGCGCGGGCGACATTGGTCATGAAACCTTCCAGCGCGCGCCACGATGCACGCCACTGCATGAAGGCCAGCGCCTGGCCGGTCCACTGCCGCACTTCCTCAGAGACCTGTTCCGCTTCAAGGCTGCCGCGGATAAAAGCGCGACCGGCATCACGCTCAAAACTGTAGAGCGCCTTGCAGGCTTCAAGCCAGTAAAGGGTGTCGGCCTCGCCATGCGGCGCAATGGACGGCAGTACCGCTTCGACGTCCTTGTATGCGGCCGCGCTGAGATCCTTGATCCCGGCGAAAGTCTGCGCAACGGTGGGGGTGTATTTCATGAAGGTGTGGCTGATGATTCGTGGCTAAAACGCGTGGCGAGTGGCGGGTAAATCGCTAAACCCGTCTTTCCGGTGCAATTCCGGAGGACGTCCCCTTTGCGATGTTCCGGAAGGACGGGTCTGGCAATCAGGCGAAATGCGCGTTGACGATTTCCATCAGCGCATCAGACAACTCGACATCGTCGGTGATCGGGTTGACCATCGCCACCTGGCAGGCCACCACCGGGTCGAGGCCGGCGCCGATCATGTTGGCGGCATACACCAGTGCCCGGGTCGAGGTCGACTCTTCGAGGCCATGGTCCTTCAGCAGGCGCGCCTTGCGGCCGATGGCGACCAGTTGCTGCGCGACCTCCGGTTTGGTGCCCGGCACTTCCCTGACCAGGATCTTTTTCTCGACTTCTTCCGACGGGAAATCGAAGTTGATGGCGATGAAACGCTGCTTGGTCGAGGGCTTCAGATCCTTCAGCACGGTCTGGTAACCGGGGTTGTAGGAAATCACCAGCATGAAGTCCTCATGCGCATCGATTTCCTGGCCTTTTTTCTCGATGGTCAGCTTGCGGCGGTGGTCGGTCAGCGAATGGATCACCACCGTGGAATCGGTGCGCGCTTCGACGATTTCGTCGAGGTAGCAGATCGCGCCGGCCTTCACTGCGCGGGTCAACGGACCGTCATGCCATACGGTATCGGAGCCTTCGAGCAGGAAGCGGCCAACGAGATCGGAACTGGTCAGATCCTCATGGCACGACACCGTCACCAGCGGACGTTTCAGCTGATAGGCCATGTACTCCAGAAACCGCGTTTTTCCGCAGCCGGTCGGGCCCTTGAGCATGATCGGCAACCGGCGCTTGTACGCCGCCTCGAAAATCGCCACCTCGTTGCCCTGCGGTTCGTAGTACGGCGATACGTCGCCGGCCTGCGGTGTCTGCACGATGTCGTGTTCGACGCCGCGCACGCGGTTTGTTGCTGTCTTCATCAACGCTCCAGAGTCAAATTGCAAATCTGCACAGCAGGCGACCCGCTAACCAGACAGGCGGCCCTCACGGATGCAACGGGTTTTGATATAAAGGTAAACATGCCGCGCCGTGCGCACGGCCATTTTCTCCGGGACTTTCGGCAACGCGTCCCTGCGCCCCATATTAATACAGTTGCGGTAGTACACAAGTTCCCGGCAGTTGTCGCGGATCGCGTTCCACGTCGGCTCACCCTTCACCAGAACCTTGAACACGTCGAGGAAATCCGCATCCGCCGCGGGTAGCGCTTTCTGGCCTGTCGCCGCAACGTAGGCGGTGACCAGCCGGCGCACCAGAGCGATCGCGGCATCGATGGTTTCGACCAGAGGCAGTTCTTCGCCGCGCGCGATTGCAGCCTCATACGCTGCGAGCCCGGCATCGACTTCGGCAAAAACTGCGGCAAGCTCGCCCTGCGGCGCCGCGGCATCTAGAATAGTATTTATCACGAGGGGAAACGGCCCATGTCCACACCCATCATAAAACTCATTAAAATCAATAACTTACAATATAACGCCCTGCGCGACCCGCAAGTCTACCGTCGCGTTCCCGGAGAACCGTTCCGCATCCAGGTCGCTGTTGCCGGCGCCGGCGAATCCGCGGTCACGCTCGCCGACGAAAAAGGCGCAACGCTGGTCGAAGGCCAAGTGCAGGCGCCGGGCATATTTTCGCACGAGCTGGCGTTCGCCAAACCCGGTGTGCGCATCGTGACCGTGACCGCGCGCCAGACCGGCCGCAGCGAATCCGTCGACCTGCGCCTCGATGTCATGGCACACGCCTGGGTGGGCTGAACAAGCCCGCAAGCGGATGCACTGCAAACCTCGCGCGGTGCAGCAGCTTTCCCGCCGCAATGCCTGAATTATCCTTTGGTGCCGATTCCCGCCCAGATCGCGCGGAACCGGTACACTTCCGTACGCAGGAATTTGTCGACCTGCGTGTCTGTTGCGCAACCGGAATTTTCGGGCGCAGTGATGCCGGCAGCACACATGAATTTCATCAAATCAAAACCCCCTCAAACCAATGACCAGCAGCCGGTCCGGCATACCGCTCAAATGCGTTTTTAAAAAAGAGCTATTTATTAACAAAAACATATAGTTACAGTAATTCATCATCATGCGATAATTCGCTTTTCTCGATTGGGGTATCGAATGGCGGCTGATCAGAAGTTGCTTGACCCACTGAAGTTGAACCTGATGACGCCATCGGAGCGCCTGCGTGCGCTGGCAATTGCCGCATTTCCGCAAGCCGAAAAAAAATTGGCCGACGTGAAATTGGCCCGCTCGGCACGTCAAGTCTGGCGCGATTTGGGTTTGGCTGCCGATCAGGAGCCGTGGCAACTTGCTGCGGGCATCGGTCAACAACTGGAAGTGCCTGTCGCTGAAAACCTGAACAAGCCCGACCCCGGCGTCGCACGCCTGATACCCGAGCAACTCGCACGCTCTACGATGATCGCGCCGATGCGGGAAAAGAGCGGCAGGCTGCATGTCGCCTGCGCTTTCCCATTCGACGGTGGTGGAGTTCGCCGTGTGCAATTCGTCTCAGACCGCCGCCTGCAGCTGTTCATTGCACCTGCTGAAGACATTGAAAACGCAATAATCCAAACTTATTCGCTTGCGGCGGAACGTCAGAGTCAGGCGCTGGGCACATTGCTCTTTTCCGCCGACGACAAGACGGCGGCGCTTGCGGGCCAGGACGAGCAAAGTGCGGTGGATCGTCTGGTCCAGGGCCTGATGATGAAAGCCATCGAGGCTGGCGCCTCGGACTTGCACGTGCAGCCGTTTGCAGGTGGCGGATTGGTACGCATCCGTGTCGACGGCGTTCTGCGACGGCTTGCCTTTTTGCCTGGACCGGTGCTGCCGGCGCTGATCCGTTTTGTCAAGGCGCACGGCGGCATGGACCCGACCAATGAACGTATTGCCCAGGACGGCCGGGTTTCCATAGTCTCGGACGACCATGACTTTGACGTGCGTCTGTCGGTGCTGCCGGCAAGCCGCGGCGAACGGCTGGTCTTGCGCTTTCTCGACCAAAGCCGCGCATACAGATTGAGCGGAGCCAGTTTTTCGGTTGCGGAATTGCGAACGTTTCGCCGCCTCGTCAGCAACACCAGTGGTGTGGTGCTACTCACCGGCCCCACCGGATCAGGCAAGACTTCCACGCTGTATTCGATGATTGCTGAAATCAACAAAACCGGTGTGAACATCATCACCGTGGAAAATCCGGTCGAATACCGTGTGGCCGGCATTTCCCAGGTCGATGTAAACCCGAAAGCCGGGCTGACATTTGCTTCCGCATTGCGTTCCATCCTCAGGCAGGATCCGGATGTGATCATGATCGGCGAGATACGCGACAAGGAGACTGCCGAAATCGCGATGCAGGCAGCACTTACCGGGCATCTGGTGCTTTCGACATTGCACACCAATGACGCGCTGACTGCCATTCCCCGCCTGCTTGATCTGGGTATCGAGCCTTCGGTGCTCGGCGAAGCACTGTCGGCCGTGGTAGCGCAACGGCTGGTGCGACGCCTTTGCAAAGAATGCCGTACGCAGGTTTGCGAACCTTACACTACCGAAGATACGCTTTTCCGCCAGGTGACCGGTGAATGGCCCGGTTATCGTCCGGCGGGCTGCGAGACCTGCGGACATACCGGATACGCCGGTCGCATGCCGGTGACCGAAATCATCGAGATGACGCCAGAACTGGCGCAAAAGGTTTCGCACGGCGAGAGCAGCATTCCCGCCTTGCGCGAAATCACCAAAGGACCGCTGTCATCGATTGCGGTCACTGCGGCAATGCATGTCATTTCCGGCGACACTTCGGTAGAGGAAGCGGTGCGCGTGATCGGGCAGCGTTTCTGGAAAAACACCGCAAGCGGTTTTGACCGTACCCCGCCCAGTGATAGCTTCCTCGCCTCATGGAAAGGCGACAAGGAAGATGCTGCCGTACACGTGCTGATTTTCCACCGTGATCAAGAAAAGGCCAATGCACTGGGCGAGGCGATGAAACTTGAGAAATTCATGCCGCTGATCGCCACCACGCCAGAGCAGGCGCGCACACTGGCCGAACAGTCAGAGGACCTGGCGCTGATCGTCGCCGATATCGACCCCGCACCGGGCCAGACCGGATTCGAACTGCTCAAGTCACTGCGACTGGCATTGGCCTGGGCGCAGGTACCGGCGCTGCCCATCGTGCAAGCGCGTGACACCGAGGTGCGAGAAGCCCTGGAGACGCATGGTCTGTTGGATTACCTGATTCATCCGGTGGAACCCGAGCATATTGCGGCACGAGCCCGCTTTATGATGACGAGCTGATTCGATCTCCCACCCCGGATCAGCCTCCGAAAATCAGGGCCTCCGGAATCTCGAAGCGCTCATCGCCGTTAAAAACCACGACATAACCCCGGTCGTTGCGCGTGTATTTGAATTCCTGCGACACGTCCGCCGACTCGGGTTTGCCTTTCACAAAGAGGATGCGCCGTTTCGAGTCCTTGTCCCAGCGCAGTTCAACAGTCGCCGTGCCATCGAAACCACGGCGGATGACCAGGGCCTCGCATTCGCGTGTTTTCGTATACGGTGGCTCGCACTTGACCGTGGTCTGTGCGTGGTAGTTCGTCCCCGGAATCACCGCATCCACCTTTGAAGACACCGGCAGTAGCGGCTTGCCTTCAATCGCTATCGAGAGCGTGAAATTGCTGCTCTCGTTGCGCCGCGCCGCGGAACGCATCAGGTAAACCCGAACCGTGTAACTGCCGTCGGTTGGCAACAGGACTTCGAAATTGTTCCCACTGATGGATGAGTTGTACATCCCGGAATTGCCTGAATCCGGTGGCAGGACATTGAAATAATTGGCGAGGTTGCTGCCCTGCATGCCGACCTTCATGCGCTGGCCTGCACCTGCGCGCAAGCGGTAGTCAATGTAATTGCGGCCGGAAATCTTGCCCTTGAGCACGGCCGTCGTGCTGCCCTTGGCGAATTGAACCTCCCTGACCGTGCGGTCCGGGTCCGCTGCGGCATGGGATACGGATGCGCCCAGCCACATTGCGACGGCAATCAGCAACGAAAAACAGGGCTTCATGATTGGGTTTCCTGCGTAAGGTCAGTGTTTGCACTGCTTCGGCGTACGCGCCGGTCAACCAGCCAGCCCAGCACGCCGCCCAGCGGCATGAACAAGACGAGATTCCACAAAGGCGCGGCGACGAGCCCGAGCGCCGCCGTCGAACCCTGCGGCGCGTGGAAAACGGCAAGGTGAACCAGCAAATCCACGATTGCCGGCAGGATGACGGCGCCGAGTACCGCAAACCGCAGCCTCCCTGCCCAAAACATCAGTGCAACGATGAGATAGGGTGAAATCGACCACAGCCAGAAACCCGCATGAAATGAAGATGCGAGCACGGTTGCCGTATAGGTATGGAGCGCGACGCCGAATCCCAGCAGCAGAATCACGGCAATGCGAATGCCGGGCCTGTCCGGGAAGCCGTGCTGAAGGTCGCTTACTCGCGGTGCGGGTGCCATTCGTAAATGCCGCCATCGGCCATCAAGGTCAGGAACAGTTTTCCGTCACGGATCAGGTAGCCGCGCACGTAGCCAAGATCACGCACGATGCGCTCGTCCAGATGCGGCGGCGGGCACAGCGCGCGGGTTGCGGCAATCGGGCCAAAGGTCAGCGAACCGCTGCCGTCAGCGGCCGCAGTCGCCTGCCATGCGCCGGTGCCGCGGTTGCAATCGAGTTGCAGTGCAGCGCGGCCATCGGTTCCGAAGCGCAGAGTGAAACGCCGCGGCTCGGCAATACGGGTCGTGCCCTGCGCGTCATCCATAGACTGAATGGCATGCAACTGCCACGCAGTTCCAGCCAGCGTGTGCCGTGATTGCGGTGGCACTGAGCAGGCAGCTGCCAACAGTACAAAAGCCAGCAACAGGCCTAGCGGCGATCCGGCTTGCACAATGCTTTTCAAACCGCATAAGTTGACCATCATTCCGCCTGATCCGAGCCTCGACCTCTGGCAACGTTCAGTTTTGGTGTTGACTATTGCAATTCCGCACACATTGTTGGTGGTGTCCGGGATTGGAAATCGAAGAACACCGGTCCAGACAGGTATTCAATTGCTGCTGTGCGGTAGGCTGTGGATTCCGGCAACTACCGTTCTGGAATGTTTGTCCGGCAGGGCACACGCAGGTCTTGCCGTCTGCGCCCAGTTGCTGGCCACCACTGCAGGTAACGGCAGGCGCTGTGGCCTGCGGCGGGGTAACCACCGGAGCTTGCACGACCGGATGGCAATTCAGGCCGACCGGATCGCGCGCGAAGCCCGAAGCGCAAGCATTCACGCAGGCATGTTTGGCATCAGGCCCCGGCCCCAAGGCCAGCCATTCCTTGCCCGCGGGGCACGCGCAGGTCTTGCCATCCGGACCCAATTGCTGGCCGCCGCTACAGGCTAGCTGCGGCACGGCCTGCGACAGCGGTGTGGGCACGGGCACGACCGCCTGCGATGGCGTCTGCTGCACGGGCAAGGTCGGCACCGCGACCGGATCGCCGCAGGCGGTGAAGGCCCCGCCCGTCGGTACCCGGCAGACCACGCGTTTCTGGTCAGTGAGCGGCAGCGCGAAGCTGACCGCGGTATCGGTAAGCACGGCACCGGCTTCGATGGGCATGTTTTTGGCGAGCTCGTCATGCGCGGCACGCGCGACCTTGACCGCAGGAGCGCCCTGATCGGCGGTACGGGCGCACACGGTCAGCACCGGCCGGTAACCGGACTCCTTGCCGTCGCTGACGGCTTCGAAGGCATAAGCGATGCGCGCGTATTCATCGGGGATAGTTGGCGCGCTGAGGCTCTTGATCACATCCTCGCAGCGGCTGATCACGGTTTCACCCGCGATATTGGCGCCGGTCGTGGTTTTGGCAGCATCGAATTTGGAGATGATGTCGGTAGCCCGCGCACGCGTCGTGTAGTTGCAGTATAGCGCGATCGAGATTGCCGCCAGTATGCCGATAAGGCAACAACGACCAGTATTTCGATCAGCGTAAAGCCGGTCAGCAAACGTTGCGGGAACAAGCGATGTTTCGTCATGACGAGAACTCTACTCCGTCTACTTCGCAAGTTGCAGCGGGATGATTCCGCCGGCCCCCATACACATCGGACTACCTTGAAACCACCACAAGGCGGCACCTTGAGGGCACCCTGTAGCGGGTTTCGGGTGGCATGTCCTGTCACCTTCGTACCATATCTCGTTCGGATTCGTGCACGAGGGGCGTTTAATACATATCCTGCTGCCATCCTGTAGTTCGGCAGGATACTCATCGACAGCGCAGGCTCCGGAAGACGCAGCTGCGGGCGCAGAAGCTGCCGCAGGCTGCGGGGCGGGGGCTGGGGCTGGGGCCGGCGCAGGCGTGGGCGCGGCAACACACCACCAAAGCGGAGGAACAGAGTTACGCACCTGACCTGGTGCACACGGATCGTAACAACCCCAGGTTGTCGCACCGGGCCTGTCGGTCGTCACGACGACTTCTTTGCCGGAGGGGCATGAACGGCCAGGGGTCGCAGGATTACTGGCGGAGCTTGGCGCTGCCACCGGATCGCCGCAGGACGAACCGGATGCCGGAGGCGCCTGACTGCACACGACGCGCTTTGTGTCGGTCAGCGGCAGCGCGAAACTGACCACGCTATCGGAAAGCACAGCACCAGCTTCAATCGGCATGTTTTTGGCAAACTCATCATGTGCCGCGCGGGCAACCTTGACGCCCTGCGCGCCATGATTGGCCGCCTTGGCGCAGACGGTCAACACCGGACGGTATCCCGAATCATTGCCATTGGTTACGCCTTCAAAGCCGAAGCTGATATGCGCGTACTGGTCAGGGATGGCCGATGGGCCCAGGTATTGGGCGACGTCTGCGCAACTGTTGTTCAGGGTTGTGCCGGCGATATTGGCGCCGGTCGTGGTTTTGGCAGCATCGAATTTGGAGACAATGTCGGTAGCCCGCGCACGCGTCGAGTAGTTGCCATAGAGCGCGATCGAGATCGCCGCCAGTATGCCGATGACGGCAACAACGACCAGTATTTCAATCAGCGTAAAACCGGCAAGAATTTTGCCAGGCACCGGGCGAAACTTGTTTTCGTTCATTGCGGCGTCCCTTTGTCGACCTTTTTGTTGCCGTCAGCGTCAAGCGTAATGCTCACGTCACCGGATGCGGCAAACAGCCGGTAAACCTCGCCTGAATAATCATAGATCACAAGGTTGGCCAGCGCAGCATTGGGAATGCGCTCTGGCAGACGCCCCATTTCGCGACGCGCCGATTCCACGGAATGCCGGGCCTGCTCAATGATCGAGTCGAGATCCCTCACCACCCGTTCTTCGGAGTGCGGTGCGACATGGTGCCACAGCGATTGGGCCGCCCAAACGGCGCCCGCAATCAACAACAGGCCGACCAGCCTGCCCATCCAGACAGAAAACCCTTCGCCATAATGAATGCGGGCCTTGCGACGTGCATCGCTGATGGCGACCGAATCGTCGGCTTTGTAGATCAGGTCGTTCAGATCGTCTTGATTATTTGGGGGCGCGGGCATGAGGAAATAAGCTTGCAACCAAGGCAGCGGAAACGGTTTTGTCGATTATTGTAGCCAGCAGCCCATTGATTTACCAAGGTCCGGCGTTTTCACCTGCAGTATAAGGCATGACTGGCTATGATGACGCAGGTTCGACGGCCCGAGAACGTCGGCCAACCACGCCAAATAACCAAAGGAGGACAGCATGAAACGCATGACCACCCAGCTCCGCGCCCTGGTCAAGGCCGGTAAATTCCTCGAACTCCCTGCGGTGCACGACCCGCTGACCGCACGACTCGCCGAAAGCGTCGGCTTCAAGACCATTTACAACGGCGGTTTTGTCACCGGCGGCAGCACCACCATCAGCGAACCGCTGCTGTCGATGAACGAACAGTTGACGGTCGGCAGCAATATCGCCAACGCGGTGAACATCCCGGTGGTGATGGACGCCGGCGCCGGCTGGGGCGAACCGCTGCACACCATGCGCACCGTGCGCGAATGCATACGCGCCGGCATCGCCGGCGTGCACATCGAGGACCAGTTATTTCCGAAACGCGCGCATTACCACACCTATGTCGCGCACAACATTCCGTTCAACGAGTTCCGTGACAAGATCCGCATGGCCTGCGAACAGCGCGACAAGACCGACAAGGATTTTGTCATCATCGCCCGCTCCGATGCCTGCCGCGAACAGGGTTACAAGGAAGCGGTCAAGCGCATGCTGATGGCGCGCGACCAGGGCGCCGACATGGGCCTGATCTTCCCGCGCACCCCGGAGGAAACCAAACGCGCACCGAAAGAATGCAAACTGCCGATGGTGTATGTGCAGAGCCGCGGCAACCGCGACGGCCGGCCGCTGTATTCATTCAAGCAACTCGAAGACATGGGCTACGCCGGCAGCATCGACGCCATCCTCTCGGTCGGCGTGCAGTTTCACTTCATGCGCAAGGCGCTGCTCGAGTTGCGCAAAACCGGTGACTACACCGGCATCAAGAGCAAGGACTACATCACCGCGCGCAAGCAGATCGAAGACCTGATCGGCCTTGAGGAGTACTACAAGATCGAGGAAGAAACCGTCGAGAAGATGTACAAGAAGGAAAACGCGAAGAAAAAGCGCTGATCCCAACACTTCCGGTAAGCTTGCAGCATGTCTCTCAATATCGTCATCCTCAAGACCAACGGACTTAAAGGCAGCTACCAGCAGGTAACTTCAAAACTGGCCACGGAAGTCATCAGCAAGTTGAATCCGCGCAGCCTGTTTACGCGCGGGGCGCTGATTCTGGGCAATGGCAATCCCTTCACCCTGCTCAATCCCAATCACATTGCCTGCATCGAAGTCGAAACCGGATTGCCGCTGGAAAACATCCAGCCGCCTGGCGTCAACACTGCAACTCAAGTCGTCGACAAGACAGCCTTCATGGTCGAACTCGACAAACGCTGGGGTCAATGGCGCAAACTGGAACAGGGTGGCCCGGGCAGCCCGCAGGAAGCACTGGTGCAATTCGAACTGGCTGGTGGCTGGGAACAATACGTTCACGTGACAGGCACCCTGCCTGACCGCGAAACCGAACGCAAGGTGATCGAAACCCTGCTTGATCTACCCGTCATCTGTATCAAACGCATCGGCAATGGATACAACTAGATCAATCCCGCCAACATCATTCGCGCCCGCATTTACCACAGCAACCGCGAGCCGTTCCGACCCGTAAGAGTGCTGCCGCTGGACCCGCAGGAAATCTGAACAATCAGCAGCCCCGTCTCTTCAGCTGCGACTGCGCGGTGCTGCGCAACACCGCATTCTCGCCACCGGTTTCACCGGCACGCGCAATCTGCGCGCAGGTCGCGCGCTCTGCGTAAATGACTGCAACCGCGAGGAAATATTCAGGCTTGTCCCAGGCCGCCAGCCGCTCAAATACCGGCTGCGGGGTTGACGGATTGCGCGCCAGCGCCGCCAGCACGAAAGTCTGGTAGAGCTTGTATTCCAGATCATCGCGGAAATCCTTGCGCGCCACGTCCACCAGACGACCGGCAATCGCCGGCGTGATCTGCGGATTCTCGGCAACGCCGGCCACGCGCTCATAACTGCGCGAACCGGCGGCAATCTTTTCCAGAGTGGCGACCGGCGTACCGGGATTCGCACCGATCAGCGAGACCAGATGACTGCTTTCTTTCTGTTCCGCCATCGCCGTCAAAAGCACACCCGGCGTTGCCGGATTCTTCGCCAACGCCAGAAACACTTCCAGTTGCCACAGCGGAATCCAGCGCTGGCTCACCGCCATCAGCTCATCCGGTGGCGACTGCGGGTTTTCCGCAATAGCCAGCGCATCGCGATATAAAAACACTGCGCCGCCGAACAACACTGCAAGTGCCACAAACGCCGAAGCCGTCAACACCCGCACGCTGCCCCAGGCCAGGCGCCCCGCCAGCACATCCGCAGCCGTAAAACCAACGTACACCACGACACAGCCGATCAGCGCTGCCAGCACGCCGTACAGCGGCACAAAAATCAGGCCGATGGCTGCGGTGGAACTTTCAGAGGTGAACACTGCATACAGTACCCACGCGGTGGCGATCAGGAACCCTGCGAGGGCACCGAGGAAGTAGATCAGTTTGCGGGAACGGGGCGAAACGGACATTTGAAAGAATCGACCGGACTATTTTCTGTGATCGGCTAAACCGCAACCCGCTGTTGATACAGATATTTCTGAAACCCGCTGATCACCTGTCCGATTTCCTCAGGCTGACCGAGGTCGACCACCGCGTCTGCCAGAGAGTCGTGAAATTTCAAGCGCAGCAACCACGACCTCTGCTCGACGTAATCAAGCTCGGTGCTACAGACATCCTCTTTCCACAGGATTTCTTCGATGTTTTTGAAGGTTTGTTCGAACACGGGGTTTCAGGTTGCGCGTATCCAGTAGAGCAAAATGATCAATAATTAATTGTTTTTATTGATATTTTATTTACATTGCCAGAGGGCAATGATGCCCGCCGCCGACACGGGACGCAAGACTGCAAGCGTCGGTTTTTTCCATCAGGTCAGGCGCATTGATGTATGCATATAATATATATACACTTGGAGCATGCGTATCGAGTTCGATCCGGCAAAAGCCAAGACCAATCTGCTCAAGCACCGGGTGTCGTTTACAGATGCTGAAGGCGTATTCACCGACCCACTGGCGGCGACTATCGAGGACCCAGATGCATCCGGCGAACAACGCTTCATCACCATCGGGCTGGGCAGTGCGGGGAAACTGCTGGTGGTGGTTTATACGGAGCGGGGCGGCAACTACCGGCTGATTTCGGCGCGACCCGCGACACGAAAGGAAGGCAAACATTATGAAAGCTGAATACGATTTTTCAAAAGGCAAACGCGGCGCCATCATCCCGCAAAAGGGCAAGACGCGCATTTCGATTTTCATCGATAACGCGGTGCTGGATGAATTCCGCGCCCGCGCCGAGAAAGCCGGAACGGGTTATCAGACGATGATGAACGACGCGTTACGCAAATATCTCGGCGGCACGGAGCAGCCGGTCACAGCAGAACTGCTGCGCCAAGTGTTACGGCAGGAGATGCCGGCTTATCTGAAGGAAGCGGCGACGCAGACTTCTAAAGTGTCGCGCAAACGGGGCCTTTAGCCCGGATACAACCTGCATCCGGACGCAAGACCGCTCAACTGAATCCGGCGAGCATCAACACGCTGCCGACACCCGTGGTCAGCATGAACAGCACAATCGGCGTGCCCATCCTTGTCACTGGCGCTTTTTCGCGGCTGGCTCGGCAATCCGGAAAGTCGGCAGAGGAAACCGCATGGCATCGCTCCCCGAAACCAGTTCCACCGCAATACCGCCATGCAATTCGACCGACGAGGGATTCAGCACGCGGGCCAGCATGATCCAGCCACCATCAAGGTTGATCTCGGCGAACAAAACCGGCACTTCGTTCACGAAAGGTTCGGTCACGTGGCTGTAGACCAGCGTGTGCGCAACAATCACGCCCCGCCCGGAACAGCGCTGCCATTCCAGGTCGACTGACCAACAGCGCGGACAATGCGGCCGCGGAAAAAAAACCGGACAGCCGCAACTCCGGCATCGTTGCAGCAACAACTCGCCGCGCTGCCAGCCCTCAATGAACGGCCGGTTGATTTCGTTAACCACGGGTTGCGGGTAATCGGACATGGTGATCAGGGCGCCTTTTCAAGAATCGCAGCTGACGCGCTGAGGCCATGGCCATAGGAAATCATGCCGTACCCCGTAACAATGCCTCGTGCGGCCCTCAGAACTTGGCGCTCACCTCCCTCACCACGCAGCTGTCGGACAGCTTCAACCACGCTGAGCAGTCCAGCCGCACCGCCGGCTTGTCCGCAGGACAACTGGCCGCCGCCGGTATTGAACGGAAATGAGCCATCCCAGGTCAGGGTGTTTGTGTCGAGGAAGTGCCCGACTTCTCCTTTGCCGCAAAAGCCGATGTCCTCGATTTGCATGGCCGCGATGATCGGAAAATCGTCGTAGCACTGCATGAAATGCATGTCAGAGGGTGCGTAACCAGCCTCATCAAACAAGGCCTCGCGGAATTGGGCCCACCCACCCTCCACCGGGGCCACCTCTCCAGGAAGATGATTATGTAACTCGCGCGCCGACAGGATACGTACGCCTTTGCCCGCGGGTGCCCGGTCAAGCGCACCGACAATGATTGCTTCAGCCCCGGAGCAAGGCAACACACAGTCAAACAATCGCAACGGGTCCGCTACCAGCTTGGCGTTGAGGTAATCCTCCAAGCTCAGCTCCTTGCGCAGCAGTGCTGCAGGATTGCACCGCGCGTTGAGGCGCTGCTGAACGGCAATCCTTCCGAGTTGCTCGCGCGTGGTGCCAAAGCGTTCCATGTGCTTGCGCTGAATGATTGCGTGCATGCCTGGTGGGCCGCCGTAGCCATGCGGCGCCAGATAATCGGAAACGGCTGCCGTAAAAGAAGAAACCCTGCGTTTGAAAGCAGCAATGTCCTGTGCGCCGGCACCGATGCAGAGCACGGTTCGCGCCAGCCCCTGATCTACGGCACGCACTGCATTCACCACCGACATCAGGGTTCCGGCGCCAGCAGCCGTGGATTTATGCACCCACTTTGCCGTAAGGCCAAGATATTCGGCAGCGCTTACCGTTGTATCCGAGCCCATACTGCCGTCCACCGACAATCCGTCGATCTCGGCAGGGGGAATATTTGCCGAAACCAACGCGGCCCGCGCAGCCTCAGCCATATAGCCGAACAGCGGTTGCTGCGGTTTCTTGTGATAGGCCGCGCTGCCGTGACCAATGATTCCCGCTTCGCTTGAAATCATGACTCGACCCAGATTTTCGTCGTGCGATCGTAGATGGGGCCGGAGGCTGTCAACAAAGATTGCTTGGCGATCTTGTTCGAACTGGTCCGCGGGAACTCACCGAGGTACTCGATATACCGGGGCACCTTGAATGCCGCGAGATTCTTCGAGCAGTGATCGATGATTTTCTCCGGATTGATCTGGCCGCGCGCATAGCTAGGCAGAAGGACTACGCACAGTTTGACCTCCTGCCCACGCAGTGGATCGGGAACGCCGACGGCAGCAACCTCCTGGACACCCTCGACCATGGCTGCAACCGACTCGACCTCCCGCGTCGAGATGTTTTCACCGCTGCGCCGGATTGAATCCTTGATGCGGCCCTGAATGTAAAAATATCCTGCCTCATCTCGCCGGAACAGATCGCCCGTTCGGAACCAGCCGTCGCTGAAAACTGCAGCCGTTGTCTCCGGCTGATTCAGGTATCCGCGCATGATGCCGCGCCCTCTGACCCAGAGTTCCCCGGTCTCTCCTGGCGGCACGTCCCTGCCCTCCCCGTCAACGATCCGGCATTCGCGAAAGGGTGCAGGAATGCCGCACGAACCGGAGCCGCTCATGTGCGCCGCATCGGCCGGCATGTACAGGATCGCGCCAGCCTCGGTCATCCCGTACAACTCCCGAACAACGCTTCGGAATTTGGCCTCCAGCGGGCGGTGAAGATCTCGGCTGAGTCCGGCGATCGAAATCCAGGCAACGCTCAGATCTGCGATTCCCGGATGATCCGGCAACCGGGCAACCGCATCCGTCGCTGAGAAAAAATCAATGCGGCGCTCGACGAGCCGCTGCTGCAGTCCCGACAGAGTAAATTGCAGTGCAACACATGCCGTGGCGCCGACATGGAGGCACACCAGGAAACGCCACATGCCGCCCATATAGCTCATCGGCTTGTCGATCAGCACACGGCGCGGAGTCGGCCCCTGGATCGAGCGTGCATAACCCAAGACCATCCAGTAGTCCTGATTCAGGAGACACCCCTTCGGCAGGCCGGTACTGCCCGAGGTGTATTGGATACTCATCAGCGATTCAGCATCAACCCGGGATTCATCGATTGCCGAGTCCCCGGCCAATGCGACCAGATCACCCCAATTCTTGGCATCGGGCGTGACCGCGGGGCCATGCTCGACGATCCGCTCCACGGTCGAAACAGCGTTTCCTTCCCTAAGCTGTCGCAGCAGTTCGTGACAGGACGCATCTATCACCAGCACGCCTGCCTCACTGTCGCGCAATACATACTCCAGTTCCCTCGCGGTATAGCGCATATTGACGGGAACCATGACTGCGCCCAAGCGGGCGAGGGCAAACCACGTAACCGCATACGCCGGGACATTGGGCAGCATGACCGCAACCCTCGACCCCGGTCCTACACCCAGACTTGCAAATCCATGGGCGCACTGGCGGGAAAGGCGGGCAAACTGGCGAAAACTCAACCGCTCATCGTGATCGATGGACTCCCAGAGAATTGCATCGGAAAAGCGCTCGGCGGCATCGTCAGCCAGTTGCGCAAGTCGGATCGCAGCGCCCGGCCGGTTCAAATTGGCAATGCCGTTAATGATTGGAGTCACTGGCGTTGCAGCCCGGCCGCTTTAACCAGTCTGCCGTATTTTTCAGTCTCGGTACGGATGAATGCGGCCAGTTCAGCAGGATTACTGCCAACAATATTATCGATGCCCGCAGCAATCAGGCGATTGCGAATTTCCGGCATGGCCAGGGCGGCGGCAACTTCCTTATGGATTCGCGCAACAACCGGCCCGGGTGTGCCTGCAGGAGCCAGCAATCCATGCCAAGGTGTCAGCTCATAGCCCGGAAGACCGGCTTCCGCGATGGTCGGAATCTGCGGGGCGGTGAGCGATCGTCTTGGTCCGGTCACACCGAGTGCGCGTAGCTTTCCCGACTGTATAAGCGGCAACGAGCTGACGATGCCGGGGAAATACATATCGACCCTTCCGCTCAGGGTATCAGTCAGCGCCATGGGGGCCGCCTTGTAGGGCACATGCACGTTGTCCAGTTTCGCCAGCAGATTGAACAACTCACCCGAAAAATGATTGGAACTGCCGATCCCGGATGACGCATAGGTCATTTTCCCTGGTCGCGATCGGGCCAGATCAATCAGCTCACGCAGGTTTTTCGCCGGAGTGGCCGGGCTGATTACTAGCACATTGTAGAAGGTGTCCAGCAAGGAGATTGGAGCAAAATCCCGTACGAAATTGTGCGCCATGTTTTCCATGAGATGCACGTTGACAGTGTTTGCCGTAGTGCCGAGCAGCAGGGTGTAGCCGTCTGCAGGCGCCCGCGCCACGATCTCGGTTCCGATATTGGCGCCACCGCCCGGACGGTTATCGACCACCACGTTGTAACCCCAGACCTCGACGAGCCGGTGCGCGATCGTTCTGGCCACGGTATCGACCGAACCGCCGGGGGCGTAAGGCACCACAAACCTGACCGGGCGCTCCGGAAATGCGGCCGACACTACACCGGGGGTCAGTTGAGCCAGCATGACAAGACCACAAATCACGATTCGCTTCATAAAACCTCCAAACGGCAAGCAGGGTAAAAAAACGTTAGTTCTGATAATCAAAACTTATCGTTATTTTAAGAGTGGAATTTTCGAGGTCTAATGAAATTTTATCGATTTTGCATAATCTAAAGTTATACACTACCCGGCACCTCCAACCAGCAGAAGCCCGGCAAAGATTGATTCACAAAATGAATCTCAGACAAATCGAAGCCTTCAAGGCGGTCATGGAAAACGGCACGCTCACGCGTGCCGCCGAGGTCATGCACATTTCCCAGCCTGCGATGACCAAGCTGATCCAGGCTTTCGAAAAGGCGGCCGGTTTTCCGGCATTCGAGCGCAGCCAAGGGCGACTCATTCCCACACCCGAGGGCCTGCTGCTTTATCGCGACGTTGATCGTGTTTTTCTGGCGGCTCAGGAAATTGAACGGTCGGCGCGCGACATTCAGGCCATGCGCAAAGGGGCACTCGCCGTCGGGGCAATGCCGGCTCTGGCCAGCGGCTTCGTCCAGGATGTCGCCCGACATTTCGTCGAGAAGAATCCCGGCATCCACCTCGACATTCATACGGTCCCCCGCAATCGGCTGGTAGACATGCTTCTAAGCGGCAAACTTGACATCGCACTGTGTCACTCAGTCCATGACCATCCCGAGATCGAAACGGAAATACTCGCCAGACACCCTGCCGCTTGCGTTCTCCCCAAAAATCACCGGCTCAGCGGAAAAAGGGAAATTGAAGCAAAAGACTTGGAGGGCGAACCATTCATCTCCTGGAGCGAAGGCACACTGACACGGATCCGAGTGGATCAATACTTTGAGACTCTTGGCGTCCAACGCTCGCTGCGCCACTCCGCCTCCATCTCACCCGCACTTTGCGCCTTCGTGGCCAATGGACTTGGCATTGCCGTCATGCATCCGCTGTATATCGGTGTTGCTGGTTGCGCTGTCACGGTAAAACCACTGCGGCCCCGCCTCAACATAGAACTGCTGATCGCTTTCCCGAGGCGCCCCAGTCGGCCAAAAGTTGCAACCGCATTCGCTGCGCTGGCCAAGCGCCGGGCTGAAGATATGGCGTCTCAACTGTTACGGCGCAGGAAAAAAGAAAAAGCCGGGGATTGACCCCGGCTTCCAGACATTACCGCCGAACCGCGCGGCTTGCCGATAACTTACTTTTTCTTCACAACTTTTTTGACGACCGCTTTTTTCGCCGGCGCTTTTTTCACAGCAGGCTTTTTCCCTGCAGCCTTTTTCGGCGCGGCTTTTTTTACAGCCTTGCCCTTGGCTTTGCCACCCGCCGCTTCCTTGGCTGCTTCACGGCCGGCAATGCGACCGAACACGGCGCCCGACATCAGACCGGTGCCCAGCGGATAGTTGTAGTGGAACAGGCCGCCGACCATTTCGCCGCAGGTGTAGAGGCCGGGGATGGGCTTCCAGCCGGTGGAGATCACGCGGGCCTGCTTGTCGATCTTCAGGCCGCCGAAGGTGAAGGTGATGCCGCCAGTGACAGGCCACGACACATAAGGCGGCTTGTCGAGTTTCTGCGCCCAGTTGGTTTTCGGCGGGTCGATGCCTTCGGTGTGCAGGCCATCGAGCACGGCGGCGTTGAACGGACCGCCGCGTTCGCAGGCGTCGTTGTATTCCTTCAGCGATTTCATCGCCTGCGCGTGGTCAACGTTGAGCTGCTTGACCAGGCCTTCCAGCGTGTCGGACTTGAACGGCTCGCTGGTGGAGTAGCGTGGTTCGAGCAAGTGCATCGTCTTGGCATCAAAGATCTGGTAGACGAGGCTCTTCGGCTGCTTGAGGATCAGGCCACCGTACTTGGCATAGGTGAAGGCCTGGAAATCAACGCCTTCATCGATCCAGCGTTTGCCTTCGACGTTGATCATCACGCCATACGGATAGGACAGACGGTTGGTTTTGTCGGTGAGATCCTTGCGGCCGTAGTCGGGTGCGCTGGCAACAATCGGGGTCGCGTGGCAACCGCCCCAATGGCCCCAGGGCATCGCGCCGGCGTCGATCGCCATGCGCAGGCCGTCGCCGTAGTTGAAGTTCGAACCGCGAACTTTGGCGTGACCCCATTCCTGGCCGAGGAAATGCGTGCGCCATGCGGGGTTGGTTTCGAAACCGCCGCTGGCGAGGATGACCGCGCCGGCCTTGATGGTCTGCAGTCCTTTTTCGCCGCGGACCACAACACCTTTGACCGCACCCTGTCCGTTCATCGACAGGTCGAGCACATGCGCTTCGTAGCGGATCTCGACGCCCATGTCTTCGCAGGTCTTGAACCACTGCTCCGACAAGCCGACGCCTTCGTGCACGGTACGCACGATGGCGCCCTTGGGCCATTTGATCTTGTCGCCGACCTTGATGCCCATCACGGACTTGGCCAGTTCGAAGTGGTGTTTGCCGACATCCTGCATCCAGCAGGTGGTGTCGTACGATTCGTCGATCAGCAGTTTCGACAATTCGGGATCGGACTTGTTGTCGGTAACGCGCATCAGGTCGTCGGTGAAGGCCTCGTACGGATAGGTCGGCACGCCGGCATGGAAACCCGGGTATTCGTCCTCAACGTTCGGTACGAAACGGTCGATCTCGTCGGCATGGTTGAACACGAAGCGGAAAATGGCGCCACTGAAGTGGGTGTTGCCGCCACGCTGCCCTTTGGGCGCTTTTTCCAGCAGCAGAACCTTTTTGGCGCCGTTTTCGCGGGCTGATACGGCTGCTGCACAAGCAGCATTTCCGCCGCCGACGACGATCACATCATATTCCATTTAATGGACTCCTGATCACTTCTAGTTGGTCGATTGGACCGGAAAAACCCCGTGGATGCGTTGTGCAGACTGCGGAATTCACCATTGGCGCGAGTATGCGACTGCCAATAAAAAGGTGTCAAGGAAGGTCGCCGGGCTTTTTTAATGATATGTGGACTCACGATGAGGGAAGCCTTTGCGCAATGTACCGGTGGGGTAAACTGCGGCCATATCCAAGGAGGAATTCCACATGAACAACGACCGTCGCGCCATTGGCGCTCCGACCCGCGAACTGGCTGCCTGGATCAGCAGCCTGAAATATGAAGACATCCCGCCGCGTACACGCGAGGTCGTGCGTATCGCCATCCTCGACACGCTGGGCTGCGGCGTTTACGGTTGGTGCACGCCGTGGGCAGACATGATGCTGAAGTGGGCACGCGCTGGCGGCAGCGGCAAGGGTGAAGCCACCGTATGGGGTGAAAAATCACCTTCGATGCGTGTCGCCGATGCGGCGCTGGTCAACGGCGTGGCCTCACATGCCTTTGAACTCGACGATTATCACAATGCCAAGCTGCATGCGGGCGCAGTGGCCGTACCGGCCGCTCTGGCGATGGCGGAAAAACTCAATGCCGACGGCAAGGCGCTGGTGACCGCGATTGCCGCCGGTTACGAAACGATGATCCGTTCCAGCCTCGCGTCCAATCCCTCGGCCACACGGCTGCGCGGCTGGCACATCACCGGTATCTACGGTCCGTTTGCAGCATCCGCGGCCTGTGCTTCATTGCTGAAACTGAATCCCGAACAGACCTCATGGGCGCTGGGACTCGCCGGCACGCAGGGTGCGGGCACCTGGGCGTTCAATGCCGACGGCACGATGAGCAAACGCCTGCATGCCGGCAAGGCCGCGCATTCGGGCGTGCTCGCCGCAGAACTGGCCGCGCTGGGCTTCACCGGCCCGACACAGATCTATGAATACGGCGACGGTGGCGTGCTGAAAGCACACTCCGATGATTCCGACGCTTCACTGCTCACACGCGACCTCGGCCGCGTCTGGCATACCGAAACCAATTCGATCAAGCCCTACTCCTGCTGCGGCAGCACGCATGCCTATATTGATGCGGCGCTGGCGGTGCGCAGCAAGATCGGCGCGCCGTGGGACATGAATCGCAAGGTGAAAGTCGGCCTGTCCAACGTGGTCGATGTGCAGTGCGGCTTTGCCTACGCACCGGGCAGCGCGCTCAATGCGCAGATGAGCCTGCGCTATATCGTTGCCGCAGCACTGGTGGACGGCAAGGTGCTGCCGCCGCAGTTCACCGCAGAACGCATGAACGATCCGGCGCTGATCAAACTCGCGGCGCAACTCGACTGCGAGCACGACCCCAAACTCGATGCGCTGTATCCGAAACATTTCGCCGGGTGGGTGGCTGCGGAAAAAGACGGACAGTGGGTGCGCACCGACATCCTCAATCCGACGGGGTCGATCGACAATCCGGTGGATGCCAAAGGCGTCACTGAAAAATTCCGCGGCATCAACCCGCATTTGCCGGTGGACGCCATCGCCAAGGTGGCGCTCGACATCGAGAACCATTCGGTGCGCGAACTGCTCGCACTGGCGGCGCAACGCAAAGGCTGATGTTCGCAACACTTGCAAACTCATGAACCGTTCGGGCTGAGCTTGTCGAAGCCCGTTCACCCGTCGACAGAGCCTGTACTGAGCCTGTCGAAGAGCTCAGGGCGAACGGGAAATTCGCGTGGTGGCACGAACTCCAATCGATACCAGCAAACAGGCTCAGACCTATGAAAACCAAGAAAATAGCTGTCCTCGGCACCGGCGCCATCGGCAGCAGCATCGGCGCAGACCTGACTCATGCCGGCCTTGATGTCACGCTGATTGACCAATGGCCCTCACATGTCCGCGCCATGAAAACCAACGGGCTGCAGATCCAGTTCAAGGATTCGCATTTCCAGGTACCGGTGAATGCACTGAACCTGTGCATGCTGACCTCGGCCAAACTGGAATTCGACATCGTGTTCCTGGCCTGCAAGTCCAACGATACCCGCTGGATGACCGAATTCATCAAACCCTACCTCAAGTCCGACGGTTTCATTGTCGGTACGCAAAACGGCATGAATGACGATGCCATCGCGTCCATTGTCGGCCGCGAACGCGTCATTGGCTGCGTGGTGGAACTGCAGGCGGAACTCTTTACCCAAGGCACCATCCAACGCAATACCACGCGCAAAGGCACGTGGTTCGGCGTCGGTGAACTCGACGGGCAATTGACGCCCCGCGTCAAGGACGTGGCGGCAATCCTCGGCAAGGTCGGCCGCTGCGACGTGACCAACAACATCTACGGTGCAAAGTGGACCAAGCTGATCGCCAACACGATGACCATGGGGCCTTTCGGACTGCTCGGATTGCGCAACTATGAAGCCGCCGCTCTGCCCGGCATGTTCGACATTTCAGTCAAACTCGGACGCGAGTCGATGAACGTCGGCAAGGCGCTGGGCTACCGCATGGAGCCGATCTTCGGGCTGCGCGCCGATGAATTCGCCGGTTCCAGCGACGAGAACCTGATCACCACGATGAAAACCCTGCTGTCGCATGTCGGCGGTGGCCGTACGGCGCCCATCCATGACCACATGAAGGGCCGCGCCAGCGAAATGGCCTTCATCAGCGGCCTGGTCTCCAGCAAGGGCCGCGAACTCGGTATCGCGACGCCGGCCAATGACGCGGTCACCGAAATCGACCGCCAGATCAACCGCGGAGAGATCGAAATGGACGCGTCAAACTATGCGCTGCTGCAGGCGAGGGTTGGCACGAAACCCGCCTGACGGGCCATAATGCCCGTTCTGGAGGAGGACTGAATGAACAATAAAATGATCGCGCGCTGCGCCACCGTTGCAGTCATCACCGGCCTGTGCGCCGCCGCGAACGCGGCAAATGCAGCAACTTTCCCCGAGCGTCCCGTACGTCTGCTGGCGGCATCGGCTGTCGGCGGCGGCACCGACATCATCGCGCGGATGCTCGCACAAAAACTCACCGACGTCTGGGGCCAGCAGACCATTGTCGACAACCGGCCCGGCGGCGGCGGCGTGATCGCCACCGATATCACCGCGAAGGCGGTGCCCGACGGCTACACGCTGCTGCTGCAAAGCGTAGGCATTTCGTATGCAACGGCGCTGTACAAGAACCTGCCCTTCGACGTGAAACGCGACATCACAGCAGTCACCATTGTCGGCTCGCAACCGTTTGTGCTGGCCGTGCATCCGTCGCTGCCGGTGAAATCAGTCGCGGATCTGGTCGCGCTCGCAAAAACCAAACCCGGACAATTGCGTTTTGGATCCGGCGGCGTCAGCGGCGCTTCGCATCTGGGTTCCGAACTGTTTCGCGTCACCGCAGCCGTTGACATGGTGCACGTGCCTTACAAAGGCACCGGCCCGAGCACCACCGGGCTGATCACCGGAGAAGTACAAATGGGCATCGCCGGCGTCAGCACAATGCTTCCGCACGCCAAAAGCGGCAAGGTGCGCGCACTGGCGGTGACCGGCGCCAAACGCAGTCCGGCAGCGCCTGACCTGCCGACGGTCGCCGAAAACGGATTGCCCGGTTATACCTTCGACGTGTGGTACGGCGTGTTTGCCACTTCAAAAACACCTCGCGTCACACTGAACAAGATCAACGCCGATATCGGCACCGCACTGCGCGATGGCGAAACCGTCAGGCGTTTTGCGGCAGCCGGGGTCGACCTGATCGGCGGCAGCGTTGAAGACTCGAACAAGTACCTGCAAGCGGAAATGGCCAAGTGGTCCAAAGTCATCCGTGAAGCCGGCATCAAGGCTGATTGAAAATCAAGGGATTGATTTCAGTACTACAACAGGAGGAGTACAGATGAGCTTCATGAAACAATTACCCGCTGCACTGGCAGTCGCTGCGGTCTGCGCTTTGCCGATAAAGGCTGCAGCTCAGGCTGACAAGTATCCCAATCGACCCGTGCGCATGCTGGTACCGTTTGCACCCGGCGGCGGCACCGACATCACCGCTCGCCTGATTGCAGCCAACGCCACTGCGGCGTTCGGTCAGCAGGTCATCGTCGACAACCGCGCCGGCGGCGGCGGCACGATCGGCGCGGAGACGGCCGTGCGCGCATCACCCGACGGCTACACCATCATCATGGTTTCCGGCAGCTACGGCACCAATGCAGCGCTTTACAACCTGCCATACGATCCGGTGAAAGACATTCAGGCCATCGTGATGATCGGCGATACCGGATTCGTCCTGTCGATGCATCCGACAGTGCCGGTAAAATCGGTGCAGGAGTTGATTGCCCACGCCAAAGCCAATCCGGGCAAGCTGAACTACGCCTCTACGGGCACCGGCGGCATTACCCATCTCGCCACCGAGTTGTTCAACCTGCTCACGTCCACCAAAATGGCGCATATCCCTTACAAGGGCACCGGCCCCGCACTGAGCGACTTGCTCGGCGGCCAGGTACAGCTGATTTTCGGTGCAATGCCGGCAACCATTCCGCATGTGCGAACCGGCCGCTTGCGCGGCATCGGCGTGACTACCGCAAAACGTTCGCCCGCGCTGCCCGAAATCCCGGCAATCGGCGAAATCGTCAAGGACTATGAAGCCGCACTGTGGTACGGGCTGTGGGGCCCGAAAGGACTGCCCAAACCGATCATCGGGCGCTGGAACCAGCAAGTGGCCAACGCACTGCAGACCGAGGAATTGAAGAAGCGCCTTGCAGCGGATGGCGTCGAACCCGCAGGCGGTCCGCCCGAGCAGTTCCTCAACGTCATCGCCCGCGACGTCGAGAAATGGAAGAAAGTGGTCAAGGCAGCTAATATCAAGGTCTCGAGCTGAGGTATGCCAAAGCGATAGGGATTGTTCCGGCATCCGGAAAATTTCTCTATTTCTTTTAAAAACAGCAGCTTATGAACAAACCGGCGCCTCAGTGGCGCCGGCGTTTTTTTCAACCGGCATCACACTGGAGAATGCAGCGATCATGAAATTCCGCAGAGTCGTCACCGACACCAACAAAGAAGGCAAGGCCTACATCAAATCCGACGCCGTCATCGACCCGATCCCGATGCGCCCCGGCTTCCACAACATTCCGATGTGGGCCACGAAAAAATTGCCTGCGGAAATGACTACTGAAGATCCGAACACCTGGGAACTGGGCACCAGCCTCGCCGGCGGTTCGGTATTCCGTTTGGCCAAGTACGACCCGGGCGTCGCCAAACGCTGGCACGTCACTGATTCGGTCGACTACGCGATCTGCCTCGCCGGCGAACTGTGGATGCAGCTGGACGGCGGTGAAGAAGTGCACCTGACACCGGGCACCGTGATCATCCAGCGCCAGACCATGCACAACTGGGAAAACCGCGGCAAGGAACCCTGCATCATGGCTTACGTGCTGCTCGCCACCGAAGGCGCGAAGACCACGGGCTGGGATCACTGACCAAAAAAGCGGCGCGGGAACACTACGCGCCGCATTCCCTCTCCTATGGCTTACATCGACGAATCACTGTCCACAGACGAAGAAGTATCCGGCCTGTTTGACCAGCACTGGGTGGTGCGCATTCCCATGGTGATCTGGCTGCTGCTGTCACCGTTTTTCGGCCTCACCATCCCGCTGGCGATTTATGAATATCTGCGTGTGCGCTACACCGAACTCGGCGTCACCAACAAACGTGTGATCTACAAGACCGGCATCATCAGCCGAAAATCCGAAGAAATGAAACTGACCTCGATTGAAACGGTCGAGATCGACCAGGGCATTTTTGGCCGCTTGCTCGGATACGGCAACATCAAGGTCAGCGGACACGGCGCCAGCGATGTGGTGTTCCGCGCCGTCAAAGATCCGATGGCGGTCAAACGCGCCATCGAAAGCATCAGCAACCCGATCGCCTGAACGGTCACGATTTCAAGGGTGCCGGCATACGCAACGGCATCGCCGATCAGGGCAACCCGAAATCAATCCAAAGTGCTCGGGATTGTTCGCCGTAGCGGACTTTGCACTGATAACACCTCCCCCTTTTCCCCTGCACCAACACCAAACCAACAGCGCTTCAGTTCTTCGCAGGTGTGATACCCGCTGCGCGGATTACATCGCGCCATTTGACGATTTCGCTGCGCACCCTTTCGCCCAGTTCGGCCGGCGTCGACGGAAAAAACTCCGCACCCTGCGCAAGAAAACGTTCCCGCATCTCGCGCTGATTCAGCAATAGCACGGTCTCGGTATTGATTTTGTGGATCACCGTGCCCGAAGTCTGTGCCGGCGCGAACAGCGCGAACCAGCCGATCGACTCGTAGCCGGGCAGCGCGGCTTCGGACATTGTCGGCACCTCCGGCAATGTTGCCACGCGCTGCAGGCTGGTTACCGCCAGCGCGCGAGCGCGCCCGTTACGAATGACGGGGACTGCGGTGGCCACACTGCCGAACATGATCGAAATCTGCCCGCCGAGCAGTTCATACATCGCCGGCACGCAGGCCGTGGCCGCAGGCATCTTTTTCAAAATGGCCGGCGTCAAAATGATTCCGGTTCCCTACAAAGGCGGCGGGCAGGCGGTGGTCGATCTGGTCAGCGGCCAGGTCCCGGTGGCAGTGCTGGGTTCAGCCCCGTTAATGCCGCAGGTCAGCGCCGGCCGGATCAAGCTGCTGGCCGTCACCTCCAAAGTGCGGTCCAAGGCGCTGTCCGCTGTACCCACGCTCGCCGAACTCGGTTATCCCGACATGGATATCGCACAGTGGTTTGGCGCGGTGGCGCCGGCGGGCACACCGAATGAAGTCGTCGCGCGTCTGTCGGCCGCGTACAACAAGGCGCTGGCCGATCCAAAAATCACACAGCGTCTTTTCGAAGCTGGGCTGGAGGCGGTCGGCGGTACGCCGGAGAATATGGGGAAACGCATGGCCGCCGAAACCCTGATCTGGTCAAAGGCCGCAAAAGAAGCCGGGCTCAGTGAAAAATAGGCAGGTTGCGCATAGTGACATGAAAACACCAGGGGCATTTAAATCGTTCTCTGGATTTCACAGTATCCATCTCGATAAAAACATCCTGCGGCATCAACCGGCAGCACCACGTGTTTTGTTCCCACTCTTTTTGATGGCCCCCTCAATAATCGTCGCATGCTGCCGCAATATCCGGATCAACTCCGGCCACCGCGATTCCTGCATACGGCTGGTGGCTGCATAAACGCTAAGACCCGCGAACGGCAAACCGCTTGCATCCATCAACGCGACTCCTATCGCACGGGCACCTGAAACCGACCCGTCGTGTACAGCAAATCCACGCTCGCGCGTTTTCTTCAATTGCTTAAGCATTTTTTGGGCGGTAAGCCCGTTAAAGGCCCCCCACCGCGTTTTGTTATAGGCCAACACATCTTTTGCATCGTCGCGAGAAACTGCGCCCAGTATGGCGAGACTGCCAGCACCAATCCCCAATGGCCGTCGTCTGCCGATCTCCATATGAGTACGGGTAAGGAAAGCCCCCTCCTGCATGTCGATACACACGGCGTCGTATCCGCTACGCAATGTCAGAAAAACCATATCACCAGTAATCTCAGCGAGCTTTGCAATAAAAGGGTGGCATAAATCTTCAAGCTTGACCGCTGGGGAAGCTGTGATACCCAGTTCATAAAGAAGCGCGCCCAGATGGTAATTCCGCGTCCGTGAATTGCGTGCAACGAGCGATTCACGCATCAAACACTGCAGCAAACGATGTACTGTGGGGCGACGCAATTCGGTGAGGGCGCACAGGTCCACAACCCGAAGCCCCGCACGGTTATGCGATGCAATAATTCGCAGCAGCATTGCCGCCCGCTCAACGCTCTGTGTTCCGCTGGGTTTATCCCTGGACAACTTCCTGGATGAGTCAGGCATATGCGGCATCAAATACGCAATATATTCAAATAGTGGACATTCTGCACCAGCATCATATCGCCACCGACTTCATTTATTCAATAATCTGAAAACTGCAATCACCAGAGGAAACTGTCATGGAAAAACCCACAACAAAACTGCGAAAACTACTGAGCGAATCCCGACTCATCATGGCGCCCGGGGTTGCAGATGCCATGAATGCCCGCATCGTGGCAAAAGAGGGGTTTGAGGCGATATACATGACGGGGAGCGGCACCGCATCGACCCGCTTGGGACTGCCGGACATAGGGCTGCTAACCATGACTGAAATGGTCGATAACGCAGAACGTATCGCCGATGCCGCAGAAATTCCGCTGATCGCAGACGCAGACACTGGTTATGGCAATCCAATCAATGTCATGCGCACTGTCCGCGCATATGAACGCGCAGGCGTAGCCGCAATTCACATTGAAGACCAGCAATGGCCCAAACGCTGCGGTCATTTTTCCGGAAAAACTCTGGTACCCGCAGAAGAAATGGTCAGCAAAGTCAAGGCTGCAGTTGACTCCAAGCGCGACGGGGATTTTATGATCATTGCCCGCACTGACGCTTATTCAGTTGAAGGCTACAACGCAGCCATGGACCGTGCAGCAATGTATGTCGAAGCGGGTGCCGACATCATTTTTGTGGAAGAATTGCGTACCGTGGAGCAACTTGCCGAAGTTCCACGGCGCTTCAAAGTACCTGCGCTTTACAACATGGGTGGAAGCGGAAAAACACCGTTTTTGACAGCTAAAGAAATTGAAGAGCTCGGATTCGGCGTTGTGATTTATCCGAACTTCATCATGCGGGCAGCCATTCATGCCGCGCAATCCGTACTCCGCGAATTAAAAAGCACTGGCTCTCTGGAGGGAATATTCAAACGGCTTTCTGGCTGGGAGGAGCGCCACGACCTGCTTCGCATGCCGGAAATCCAGGCACTTGAGAAAAAATACGGCATCAGTGAAAAATCACGAACCGGTCTGGAGTCCTGAGATGAATACGCCGTTGACCATATTCGAGAAAATATGGAAGTCACACACAATCATCGAAGACGAAGGTGGGCAAAGTCTGCTGTATATCGACTGGCTGCTGTGCAGCGAAGGTTCAGTTCACGCATTCGACATCGTCCGGCGGGAGGGCGCAAAAGTAAGACGGCCCAAACAGGTTTTTGGCGTGGCTGACCACTATGCAGCCAGCGGCGGCCCCCGAATGGAAGACGTCGTCGATGAAGAACGCCGCAACATGATCCGCGTTCTTGAGCGGAACACTGGCGATTCAGGCATCCGGCTGTTCGGACTGGGTGATCCAAACCGCGGCATCCAGCATCTGGTTGGACCCGAACAGGGACTTACGCAACCCGGAGTCATTATTTTATGTGGTGACTCCCACACCTCAACCCAGGGCGCTGTCGGCGCACTTGCGTTCGGCATTGGTGGTGAGCTCGGGCATGCGCTGGCGACCCAGACCATCTGGCAGCGCAAACCAAAAAAAATGCGCGTTCTGGTGGAAGGTCGGCGTCCTCGCGGAGTCTCGGCAAAAGACGTCATTCTTTCAATCATTGCCAAACTCGGTCATGGCGGAGCGCTGCAACACGCCATTGAATATGACGGTACCGTTATTCGCGAAATGTCGGTTGAAGAGCGCATGACCGTCTGCAACATGTCGATTGAGGCCGGCGCGCGCCTTGGCATCATCGGTCCCGACGATAAAACGTATGCCTATCTGCAGAATCGTCCCTACGGACCCAAAGCTGGCGCCGATATGGATCGGGCGCTCGCGTACTGGAAATCCCTGCCGACCGACTCCGGAGCTGTGTTTGACAAGGAAACCGTGATTGATGCGGGAAAACTGTCCCCCATGGTGACTTGGGGCAATAGTCCTGAAAACGCATTGCCGATTAACGGGGTGATTCCGGATCCAAGAGATGAAACTGACGATGTGCGCCGTGCCGCCATGGAGTCCTCGCTGAAGTATATGAACCTCAAGCCCGGAACAGCCATGCAGGACATCCGCATTGATCAGGTATTCATTGGTTCCTGCACCAATGGCCGCATTGAGGACCTGCGAGCTGCCGCCGCCGTATTGAAGGGACGCAAGGCCGTTGTACCCGCTCTGGTTGTTCCAGGCTCCACAACTGTAAAAAGAATCGCGGAAACGGAGGGGCTGGACCGAATTTTCCGTGAAGCCGGATTCACCTGGGGAGAATCCGGATGCTCCATGTGCGTCGGCATGAATGGCGACAGCGTTCCCGAAGGCAAGCGCTGCGCCTCGACTTCAAACCGGAATTTCCGGGGTCGACAAGGCCGGGGCAGCCACACTCACCTGGTAGGTCCCGAAATGGCCGCTGCGGCCGCATTGACGGGAAAGCTGACTGACGTTCGAGAGTTATTGCCTGAGGCCTAAATGGAAAAATTCACCACACTTACCGCTATTGCAGCACCGATCGACACGGACAATGTAGACAACGATCAGGTCATACCCGCCCGTTTGATGCGCAAACTACGCGGCAACGATGGTTACGGGCAGTATCTGTTCCACGATCTTCGTTTCAACGAGGATGGAAGCGAAAAACCGGATTTTGTACTCAACCATCCCGTTTTTCGCAAAGCACGCATCATTGTTGCCTCCCATAACTATGCATGCGGCTCGTCGCGGTTGGGAGCCGTATATACCCACTACGATTACGGGATACGCGCTCTGATCGCAACAAGTTTTGGCGATGTTTTTTTCAACAATTGTTTCAAGAACGGGATATTACCCATTCGGCTGCCGGCAGAAATAACTGTGAGTTTGCGCAGCCAGTTACACGCCAATCCTGGCTCTGAACTGACCATTGACCTCAAAAAACAAACGGTGCTTGATCCAACAGGTGCCGCACATAAATTCAACGTAGACAGCTTCGGAAAAAGATGCCTGCTTGAAGGGCTGAGCGATATTGCCCTCACCCTAGAACGGGAGGATGAAATTATTGCCTTCGAGAAACGGCACCGCCAGACGTTCAGCTGGCTTCCATTACAAAACTAGAGGGAGCTTTCATGTTTTGCAGACTACTTAGCATCATGCTGCCGGCAATTTTACTTTCTGCAGCTTCTGCATTTCACGCAGCCGCACAGAATTATCCGGTCAAGCCTGTAAGGATGATTCTACCGACAGGTTCAGGCGGTTCTCTAGACACCATGGCTCGTCTGCTCGCGCAAAAATTCACGGAAATCTGGGGGCAACAGGTAATAGTAGAAAACCGGCCTGGTGGAGGCGGCATGCTGGGGGCTGGCGCAGTGGCAAAAGCACCCCCTGATGGTTATACGCTGCTGGTTGCCTCAAATGGGAATCTCGCCACAACCCAGGCGCTCTATAAAAATGTTCCGTATGACCCGGTTCGGGATTTCTCCCCCATCTCATTGGTAGCCTCAAACCCGTATTTGCTGGTATCCCACCCGTCACTACCAGCGAAAAACATGCGGGAACTCGTCCGCCTGGCAAAAAACAAGCCTGGTGCGATTAACGTCGCATCATCAGGAAACGGATCGACGCCACATCTTGCGCTAGAGCTCTTGAATTCTTTGTCCAGGATACGGCTGACGCATGTACCATTCAAGACCTCATCCGGAGCCCTTATGAGCGTTGTCAGCGGAGAGACTTCGCTGATGTTTACAGGCGTAGTATCCGGATTGCCGTTTGTCTCAACAGGCCGATTACGCGCACTGGCGGTTGCCAGCGAAAAGCGTATTTCAGTGCTCCCTAACACGCCTACTATCTCTAATGACGGGGTACCAGGCTACGAAGCAAGCAATTGGGCGGGTTTGCTTGCCCCCGCGCAAACATCCCCTTCAATCATAAAATCGTTACATCGCGACACCATAAAAACTTTACAACTGCCGGATATACGCGAAAATTTCCAGCGTCAAGGTCTTGAAGTCATAGGCGGCACTCCGGAAGAATTCAGCGCTTTCATCAAATCAGAGATAACGAAATGGACCAAGGTTATCCGGGATTCCGGTGCAAAAATCGACTGATACTCACAACGAAACCAAGAATCTGTACACTGTGCATCACAGCCATTTCTAGTTTTTTACCGGCTCGATCCGCGCAGCCTTGATCACGGCGGCCCATTTCACCAGCTCGGTGCGCACCCTTTCACCCAGTTCGGCCGGCGTCGACGGAAAAAACTCCGCACCCTGCGCAAGAAAACGCTCCCGCATCTCGCGCTGATTCAGCAATAGCACGGTCTCGGTATTGATCTTGTGGATCACCGTGCCCGAAGTCTGTGCCGGTGCGAACAGTGCGAACCAGCCGATCGACTCGTAGCCGGGCAGCGCGGCTTCGGACATTGTCGGCACCTCCGGCAATGTTGCCACGCGCTGCAGGCTGGTCACCGCCAGCGCGCGAGCACGAGCGTTGCGGATGATGGGGATTGCCGTGGCCACACTGCCGAACATGATCGAAATCTGCCCGCCGAGCAGTTCATACATCGCCGGCACGCCGCCCTTGTACGGTACATGAGTCAGAAAAAGACCTGCGCGCTGGGCAAACAGCGCTGCAGAGAGGTGCGCTGCGGTGCCCACCCCGGAACTGCCGAAATCCAGTTCATGCGGGCGGCGTCTGGCAAACGCGATCAGTTCCTTCACTGAATATACCGGCAGTGACGGATGCACGATCAGTACGCTGGGGACGCGCGAGACCATGGTCACCGGAGCAAAATCGCGCAGCGTGTCATATGGCAGTCGGGTCCACAGGGAGGGATTGGTGACGTGCGCGGTATAGGCCATCAGCAGGTTGTAGCCGTCGGGGACTGCCTTCGCCACCATTTCGGATCCGATCATGCCACCGGCCCCTGGACGGTTATCGACGATGACCTGCTGGCCCCAGGCATCGGCGTAATAGGCGGCAAGGGTGCGCGCAAAAACATCGGTGGCGCCACCGGCAGCGATCGGCACCACGATGCGTACGGTGCGGTTCGGATAGCCCTGCGCTGCCGCGAAAAATGCAGCACAGGCAAGGCTGAAGGCAAGACCGATGCGGAAAAGGTTACGCACAGGGAATTGTAATCTGCAGCTACAGCGAATCGCGTTAAAATCAGCATATCCATCCGTGTTACAGACAGATAAAACTTTCATGAGCACCCCTCCACTGTTCGAAGGCGAGCTGCACGATGCAATGCAGCAACTGTATGACGAAACCATCGAGGCCATGCAACTGGCCAAGGTCAGCCCTGACCTTGATGATCTTTCCGCGGTCTTCGCGGTCGCGCTGCTGAAACTGGGCATGGCCACCGGATTCGTCGAACAACGCCATCCCGGTTTTGCCAAGGAAGTTGAAGAAAAACGCCAGCGTGTTATTGCTGCGCTGACGCAGAAACACTGAGGTTAAAAGATGAAGACACCAATCTATCTCGACAATTCGGCGACCACGCCGCTGGACCCCGCCGTGGTTGACGCCATGATCCCTTACCTGCGCGAGCAGTTCGGCAACCCGGCCAGCAGCACCCATGCTTTTGGCCATGCCGCCAGCAAAGCCGTTGAAGCAGCGCGTGCAGACGTCGCACGACTGGTCGGCGCCGATACGCGCGAGATCGCCTGGACCTCGGGTGCTACCGAGTCGAACAACCTCGCGATCAAAGGCGCCGCAATGGCCGCACAGGTGCGCGGCAAACACCTGATCACCGTGCAGACCGAACACAAGGCTGTTCTCGACACGATGAAATGGCTGGAAAAGCAGGGGTTCAGCGTGAGCTACCTCGCGCCGCAGAAAAACGGCCTGCTCGATCTCGATACCTTCCGCGCCGCGCTGCGACCGGATACCGTGCTGGCCTCGGTGATGCTGGTCAACAATGAAATCGGCGTCATCCAGGACATCAATGCCATCGGCGCGATCTGCCGCGAACGTGGCGTGCTGTTCCATGTCGACGCCGCGCAAGCCACTGGCAAGGTCGCCATTGATCTGGCGAAGCAGCCTGTGGACATCATGTCGCTGACCGCACACAAAACCTACGGCCCCAAAGGCATCGGTGCGCTGTACGTTCGCCGTGCGCCTCAGGTACGACTTGAAAGCCAGATGCACGGCGGCGGCCACGAGCGGGGCCTGCGTTCCGGCACTCTTGCGACGCACCAGATCGTCGGCATGGGCACAGCTTTGCGCATTGCCGGAGAACTGATGGCCACCGAGGTTCCGCACCTGCGCATGCTGCGCGACCGCTTCTGGGACCGCATCAAAGACGTGCCGGGCGTGATCCTGAACGGCGACCTTGAACAACGCATCGCCAACAACCTGAATATCAGCCTCAACATCCCGAATTGCGATTCACTGGTCACCACGCTGAGCGACATCGCGGTCTCGTCGACCTCCGCCTGCTCCACCGGTGGCGTGTCGCATGTGCTGCAGGCGCTGGGTTCGGATGACGGCATCGCCGGAAACTCAATCCGCGTCACCGTCGGCCGCTTCAATACCATCGAGGAAATCGACTGGGCTGCAGATTACCTGCGCAAGAAAATCGAAGACTGCCGCGCCGGCCGCCTGCAGGCGGCATAAGCATTAAAATTCAATAAAAACAATAACTTAAATCAACGCCGCTGGGGCGAGTTCGCCGCCTCCTGCAGATGAATGAAGCTGTGGTCGCAGAAGCCGGGTTCAGCACGTGCCTGCAGTTCCTCATAAACCCGATCGGGCTCACGCAATACGCGCGCATCAAAATGACGGGCGTTGACCGCTCCGTAGTTGATGCACAGATCCCTCTGCGGATCGCGCTCCAGGCAGGCATATACCGTGGTGACAATGAACATGCCCGCACTGCGTTCGATGTAGTGCAGATATCTTCCCTGCATGATCTGCACATCAACAGCGCCGGCGCGCCGGGTATCGATTGAACGCACGCGATCACCGCGAAGGCGCTGGTAATGGGTCAGTGAGTTGGAGCGCCCCTCAACCAGCAAGCGGTCTCCGGTGCGCGGATCAATATCGTAGTCCCGGTAAAACGCACAATGCACCGACGGACTGCGCACCAGATGTTCAAAGCGGGTATCTGCGGATTCCTGCGCCGCAACGGGCATGGCCGGCAGCGAAAAGCCAAGTGTAGCCAGGATTAAGAGACGGACGGCCGCTGCGGGTCGCAAGGCCGGCATGGCATCCAGCCACGCACCGCGGATTTTCACTCAACGTGCCTTACTTGGCCTTGGCGAGCCCGACTTCAGTGAGCACCGTCTGGTATTCGAGGTATTCCTCGTCAAGGCGCTTTTTGGCAGCCGCAGCATTGACGTAACCGTTGACCCAGAAGTTTTCCTCCAGCTCTTTTTTCCAGTCATCCGTCGCCGCCATCGCCGCCAGCACCTTGTCCCAATAGGCAATCTGCTGCGGGGTCATCCCGCGGGGCCCCATCAACCCGCGCCAGCTTGAGGAGTCCGCAGGAACGCCCTGCTCGCGCCATGTCGGGATCGATGCAAAGTCACCCCACATCCGTTTCGGCGAGGAGATCGCCAGCGTACGCAATTTGCCGGTGCGCAGATGCGCAACCATATTGCCCAGCCCCGTATTGACGACATCAACATGACCGCCAAGCACTGCAACAGTGGCCGCAGATCCACCGGGGAACACCGCGGTCTTCAGTTTCCTGATGTCCACACCACCGGCCCGCAGGCAGGTGATCAGCGTGGTGTGATTGGCCCCGCCCAGACTCGTGGAGATGCCGAAGCTGGCGGCCTCGGGATTCTTTTTCAGCAATTCCACCAGATCCCTGCCCGTCTTGATCGGCGACTCGGCACGCACGTTGACGCCGAGATATTCCTCGAACAGCATCGACAGCGGGGTGAACGCGGTGTGGTTGTACGGAATGAGCCCCAGGATGTGGTTGCTGATCGAACCGGTGGTGGCCACAATCATGTAGTGACCGTCGCCTGGATGCTGGTTCAGGTAATTCAGACCGATGGTGCCGCTGCCGCCAGGTTTATTGACAACATTGACCGGGACGTCGACCAGCTTGTGCTGGGTGAGGATTTTCGCGACCACGCGCGCGGTACGGTCAGTAGTGCCCCCGGGACCTGAAGGGGCAACAATCTCGATCGGTTTATCAGGCTTCCATTGCGCCTCAGCTTCAGCGATGGTGCCCGCGATGACTGCCAGAACGAATAGTGCCGCATACCGGACTTGCGCCATGTGAACTCCTTTGCTGAAGTGTCAGCAAAATATAGCACGCCGTTCGCGGGAAACGTTCACGTTATACTCTGAGCCGGTCCGCACATGGCGGCCAAAACCCTGTTTTGCACAATACGGAATCTGACGATGGGCATGACCGCCGCAGAAAAGATACTGGCCCGCACCAGCGGACGTGCCAACGTCAAGGCAGGCGACATCGTCTACCCGCAACCCGATTTCGTGATGATCCATGACGGTGTGGTGCGTGGCGCCAAGGAAGAACTCGACGCCCTTGGCATCACCCGCCTGTTTGACCCAGACCGTGTGCTGATGGTCACTGACCATGACGTCGTATATGTCAACGATCGTGCGGCTGCCCGCGGGGCCTTCAACCGCAAGGCCGCTGAAGCGTGGGGCGTCAAAAATTTCTTCGATGCCGGGCGCGGTGGCCACGGCCACATCTTTCCGACCGAACGCGGCTGGGTGCTGCCGGGCACCTTGTATTTCGATAATGACCGCCACTGCACCAACGCAGGCGGCATCGGCGCGCTCGCCATCCGTATGGGCACCGAAATCAACCGCGTTCTTGCAACCGGGACGAATTGGACCCTTGTGCCGAAGTCGGTCAAGCTCACCATCAAGGGCAAACTGCAACCCGGAGTGTTCGCGCGCGATCTGGGATTTTTCATCGGCAAGCAATTAAGCGAGGACGGCGCATTCGGTGTCGACATTGATTACCGGGTGCTCGAGTTTGCCGGCGACCTCGACCAGTTCAGCCTCGCCGCACGCATGTCCCTGTGCAGCACACCGACCGAGATGCGCGCCATCGGTGTATTTTTCCCGCCGTCGGAAGCGATACTGGCCTACGCCAAAGAACGTGCGCAACGATCATTCACGCCAGTTTATGCCGATGCCGAAGCAAATTACGATGCCAAGGTCGAACTCGACGTCAGCACACTGCCACCGCAGGTTGCGTTGCCCGGCGGCCCGCACAAGGCTGCAGACCTCTCCAGCGTAGCCGGCACGCCGGTCAGCCATACCTATATCGGATCCTGCGCCTCGGGAATGTATGAGGATCTCGAAATTGCCGCATCCATCCTCAAGGGCCGCAAACTGGCGCCGGGCGTGCGCATGATCGTGGTACCGGGATCGGAGGATTCCACGCGGCGCATGACCCGCGAGGGTCTGCTCGACATTTTCCATGATGCCGGCGCGATGGTGATACCGGCCGGTTGCGGTCCCTGCGCCAGCGGCCGCACCGGGCTGATTGATTCCGGGGAAGTCTCGATCTCCACGGCGGTAGCCAATGGTGCCGGTCGTTTCGGCGCCAAAGAAGCGCAACTGTATCTCGGCAGTCCCGCCACCGTTGCAGCTTCTGCAGCCACCGGGCGCATCACTGATCCACGGGAATTTCTGTGATCGCCAATGATTGACTCTGTAACAGCACAAAATCACCTTCGACACTTTTTGCAAATGGTTAACTGAATGGGCATGACCGCAGTAGAAAAAGTACTGGCTGCAAAAAGCGGCCGCATGACCGTCAAACCGGGAGATGTGATTTCTCCCGACCCTGACTTCATCATGATCCACGATGGCGTGGTCATGGCGGCAAAACGCGAACTCGACGGATTGGGCATCACCCGGCTGGCCACACCGGACAAGGTGATGATGGTCACCGACCATGACGTGATTTACGGCAGCGCGCGCGCCGCCGAACGCGGCGCCTTCAACCGCAAGGCGGCAGCGCAATGGGGTGTGAAAAATTTCTTCGATGTCGGCCGCGGCGGCCACGGTCATATTTTCCCGATGGAAAACGGGATGCTGTTGCCCGGGATGTTCTATTTCGACAATGACCGCCATGCCACCAATGCCGGAGCCATCGGCGCCTTCGGTTTCCGCATGGGCACCGAGATCTCCCGCGTGCTGGCCACCGGCACCAACTGGGTGATGGTGCCGAAAACAGTGCGTCTGACACTCAAGGGCAAACTACAGCCGGGAGTGCACGCCAGGGATGTCGGCTTTCATTTCGCAGCCTTGCTCAAACAGGGGGCGCTTTCTGCCGACCTCGATTACCGCGTACTTGAATATGCCGGCGATCTGGACCAGTTCGACCTCGCTTCGCGCGCGGCGCTCTGCTCGACACCCACCGAAATCCGTGCCTACGGCGTGTTCGTGCCGCCGTCAAAAGCAATACTGGAACATGCCAAGTCACGCGGCCAGCGCCCTTTCACGCCGGTGTATTCCGATGCCGATGCGCATTACGATGCCGATCTCACCCTCGACATTTCCAGACTCGAACCGCAGGTATCGCTGCCGGGCAGTGTTGAAAATGCCGTTGATGTCTCCAAAGTCGAAGGCACTGCCATTGATCATGCCTTCATCGGATCCTGCGGCTCCGGCATGTGGGAAGACCTGGTAACGGCCGCCTCAATACTCAAAGGTCGCCGACTGGCGCCCAATGTCCGGCTGTTTGTCGCCCCGGGCTCCGAAGCCACCAACCGCCGGCTCGCCAGCGAAGGCCTGCTCGGCGTGTTCATCGAAGCCGGTGCGGTTATGCTGCCGCCGGGCTGCGGCCCCTGTAACGACGCCGTGATCGGTCCGGTGCACTCGGGGGAGGTCTCGCTGTCGACGGCCACCAACAACAACGCCGGGCGTTTCGGCGCGAAAGACGCAAAACTGTATCTGGGCAGTCCGGCCACTGTCGCCGCATCCGCCGTCGCCGGAAAAATCACCGACGCACGCAAGTTGAACTGATTCTCGGGAAAATACGCCATGAACGAATTCCAATGGGTACTTAAAGGCCGCTGTTACAAACTCGGTCATGATGTCTGGCACGCAGGCGGGGTGGTGCCGAACTGGGTGATTACAGGACGGCACTTCGACCCCAAGGACATCATCCCTCACCTGTTCGAGGAAACTGATCCGGGTTTCCATACGCGCTGCAAACCCGGCGACATCATCGTCACCGGCAAAAACTTCGGCATGGGCCCGAAAATGAACGGTTATATTGCGATGCAGGCATTGGGGCTGGGGCTGCTTTGCGAGTCCATGCCCTTCCTCGCCTACCGCGCGGCAATCGGCTGCGGCGTTCGGGTAATGACTGACTGCGTCAACGCCACCGAAATGTGCGAAACCGGTGATGAGCTGGAAGTCGATTTCCGCGACGGCTTTTTCATCAACCACACGCGCGACATCCGCCGTGAATATCCGCCGATCCCGGATTCGCTGCTTGAGATGGTGCAGCTTGGCGGCAATGCCGGCTGGCTGAAACACTGGCATGAAACGCAGGGCCGGGAAAAAACAGCAACTCCGTCCACATGAAAGAGCGGCTGAATGAACACGGCCAGCCCATCGGCTTCGCACTGCCGCACTGGACAGCGCCGCCGCGGCCGCCGCGCGAAGCGCTGACCGGTCGATATTGCCGCGTCGAACCGCTCGACATAGAGCGCCATGCTGCTGAACTTCATGCCGCGAACATGCGGGATCCCGGCGGCAAGGCATTTACTTATTTATCCTCCGGTCCATTTGACAGTCTGCAGTCATACCGGGGGTGGATCAGCACGACCTGCCTGGGTAATGACCCGCTGTTCCATGCCATCGTTGACTGCACCACAGGTCTTGCCACCGGTGTTGCCTCCTTCATGCGCATCGACCCGCCGAACGGCGTAATCGAAGTCGGTCACCTCAACTTCTCACCGCTGCTGCAGCAAACACGCGCGGCCACCGAAGCCATGTGCCTGATGATGCAGCAGGCTTTCACCCTGGGATACCGCCGCTATGAATGGAAGTGCGACTCACTGAATGCGCCGTCACGCGCAGCCGCACAACGCCTGGGATTTTCTTACGAAGGCCGGTTTCTGCAAGCCGTGGTTTACAAGGGCCGCAGTCGCGACACCGACTGGTTTTCGATTACTGACCGCGAATGGCCTGCGCTGCGCGCGGCTCACCAGCAATGGTTGGCGCCGGAGAATTTCGATGACAAGGGCCGTCAGCGTCTAAGCCTTTCGGCGCTGACCGCGCCGCTGCTACGGCCAGCAAAATCAACATAACTATTTGTTTTTATTATATTTTTTTGAGCGCGCCCGGCCCAACGCCTCATTCACAATACGCCGCAGCGCATCACCCCAGGCCACGCCGGCAAAACACTGATTGTTGCCCATCGCATGTGGATGCAGATCCGGATTGGCATTCGCCTCGAGAAAAACCAGGCGCCCATCCGGCGTCAGCCGGTAATCAATGCGGCCGTAATCGCGCTGCTCCAACGCATGAAAAATGGCGCTGCTGGCCACCTCAACATCACGCCGCAGATTGCCCGACAACTTCGCCACCCGCCAGCGGATGCGCCAGCGGCTGCGGTAGGCGCCGTCGTTTTTCAGTTTGAAGGAGGCAAATGTCGGCGCGCCGGGACCGCGGCGACCGATGAAAAGCTCCACTGCCGGCATCACATCGGGTTTGTTGCCGAGCAGTGCGACGTACAGATCGCGGCCTTCGATGAACTCTTCACAGATCAGCGGCGCATGGACACGCTTGCGCAGCATGCGCACCCGCTGCACCAGTTCGCGTTCGTTTTTCACCAGTGAATTGACACGCACCTCGTCCGAGCCGTCACCGAATTGCGGCTTGACGATCAGCGGATAGGGAACACGCGGATTGCGGACTGGACCCTTCGGCGGAATCACAAAGTAGCGCGGCACCGCCACGCCGAGGTCGGCCACAATATGTTTGGACAGCGCCTTGTCGCGTGCCAGTCGCAGGCCGCCAGGGCCGGTGCCGGTATACGGTATATCCAACAGGTCGAGCAGTCCGGCAATCGCCGCATCCTGGCTGCGGTCACCTTCAACGCATTCGGTCAGGTTGAACACCAACCGCGGCTTCAGCGCGCGCAGTTCGGCGATGGTGGTTTCGGCGCCAGCGACGAATGGCAGCGCCTTGACCTGCAGGCCCTGACTGCACAGTTCAGCCAGCAGGTAGGCCTCGACGCTGTTGCGATCCGGAACATAGAGACCGTTCTTCCGGCGATCCACCGCCTCGGCATCGACCAGCAGCGCGATATCGCAGCGCGCGGTCCTGACTGTTGTGTCGGCGCGTTTTTGTTGTCGGGGCATGGGGCGATTTTACCCTTGCGCCGGCACCATGCGCCTGCCACCCACCTTCTCACGGCTATCGTGCCTGTGGCGCGGAGATCACCCCGCCAGTCGCAGCACTGCCGAATGAGAAAGAATGAAAACCGCAGCCATCGCATCGGCAATCCTGGGCGCGCCCTGCTTCAGGCAGCTTCCGTGGCGCGTCCATACAGAAGTGGTCAAACGCATGGGTATGACCAAACAGGCGAAACACCGACCAACAAGAAAAAGGGGCCTGTGGGCCCCTTTTCTTATTCCTGAAAAGACATCTCAGGCAAACTTCACGCCCGCCTCGTTCATCGCTTGCTGCACCCGCTCCGGCAGCAAGGGCTGCTGGCGCAATCTCACACCGGTGAGCTGATTGAAAGCATTGGCGATCGCCGACGGCACCAGCGGTGTCGCCATCTGGCCGGCGCCTGTCGGATGGTTGGGCGTCTGCACCAGCTTGATGTGGATGTTCGGAATGTCGCGCATCCGCGGCACATGGTAGTCGAAGAAATTCGACTGCTGCACGAGGCCGCCGCTGACATCGATATGCTCCGTCAGCGCCAGTCCGATGCCGTAGACAATCGAACTTTCCGTCTGCGCGATGATGTTGTCCGGCTGAATGGCAACGCCGGCGTCGATCACGCACCAGAAATCATGCACGCGGATACGCCCGTCCTTGTTCAGTGACACTTCTGCAATGCCCGCGAGTTGCGTGCCGCTGTAATCGAGATAGGCCACGCCGAGCCCGCGGCCTTGACGCTTGCGCCCCCAGTCGGCCATGCGGGCAACCTCACGCAGCACGTCACGGCCGCGCTGCGCACGCGGCGTGCCCGCCAACTGGCGGGTGCGGAACTCGACCGGATCCACACCCAGCTTCGCCGCCACCTCGTCGATGAATACTTCATTGGCAAAACTGTTCTGGCCAACGCCAATGGCGCGCAGCGGTGCGGTGCGGATGCCCGTGGGCTGCTGCAGGCCTTCGGCCAGACGGTGCGGAATGTCATAGGTCGGCAGTTCGGTACCGCGCATCGCGATATTGTCCCTGCCCTCCGAGGCCTTGAAGCGCACCGGGTCCATATAGGCCAGCGCTTCGTCACTGACCACACGGTGATGCCAGGCGACGATCTTCCCCTTGCCATCGACTGCCGCGCGGATACGGTTCACGTACTGCGGGCGGAAGCGGCCGTTCTTGATGTCGTCTTCGCGCGTCCACAGCACCTTCACCGGCTTGCCCACCGCTTTGGACAGCAGCGCCGAATCCACCATGAATTCAAGGTCGCGGTTGCCGCGACGACCGAATCCACCGCCGAGCAGCATGCCGTTGAACTTGATCTTGTCTGCGGGGATTCCAAGCGCCGCAGCCACGGCATCGACGGCGATAGTCTGGCTTTGCGTACCACACCAGATCTCGCAGCCGTCCTTGCTCACCGAGGCCACCGAGTTCAGCGGCTCCATCTGCGCGTGATAGGCGTAGTCGGCACGATATTCGCCTTCAATCACTGTCTGCGACTTGCCCAGTTCGGAGACTGCCTGACCGACGGTTTCCCAGGCAACACCCTTTTTGCTTTCATCGCGCGCGATGCGGGCAAAGGCCTCAAAACCGCTGCCGCTGGAATGTTTCCAGCCCCGCGCCTCTTTGGACCAGGTCACTTTCAAAGCCTGTTTGGCCTTGAAAGCGGCCCAGGGGTTGTCAGCGATCACGCCGACGCCGTATTTCAGCGGCACGATCTGCAACACGCCAGCCATGGCGCGCGCCTCACGGTCATCGATCTGCACCGGCTCGGCACGATCCACCGGTTCGCGCAGGATCGCGCCATAAACCATGCCCGGCACCTGCACGTCGATGCTGTACTGCGCTGATCCGTTGACTTTGCTGGACACATCCACCCGCGGCACATCCTTGCCGATCAGGCGGAAATGCGCTTTTCCCAGCGCATCAAGCTGGACTACCGGTGCCTGCGCCGGCACCTTGGCAAATGCGGCGATCTCGCCGTACGACAAACGACGGCCTGATTTCGGATGTTCAGCAAAGCCGGGGCCACTGACGACCTCGCTCAAGGACACGCCCCAGCGCTGTGCGGCGTTGTCGAGCAGCACATAACGCACCTGGGCGCCGAACTGGCGCAGGTTGGTGAAATAACCGGTAACGGTCGCACTGCCCGCGGTGTACTGCAGATAACGGAAGGCGGGATTGCCGTAGATCTGGTTGTTCGGCGGCGCCGCGACGATGCGCACTTTCGACCAGTCGGCATCCATTTCCTCGGCAACGATCAGCGGCAATGCAGTCAGCGAACCCTGGCCCATTTCCGCGGCCGGCGACTGGATGACCACGGTGCCGTCGGTAAACACGGTGACCCAGTTGTTGATTTTGGCACTGCCGGTCGCCGCTTCCGCGGCACTGATCGCCAGTTCCTGCAGACCCGGGGTCGCGACAGCAACGCCGAAGGTCAGCCCGGCGGCGCCGGTCATGAAACGGCGGCGCGACGGATTCTTGATCATGGAGTTTGGCGCGCTCATCTCACACCTCCCCTTTGGCAGCGCGTTCTATTGCACGCGCGATCCGCACATAGGTGCCGCAGCGACAGATGTTGGGGCTCATGTATTCAACAATATCCTCTCGCGAAGGCCTTGCATTCTGCTTGAGCAAGCCGGCGGCACGCATGATCTGTCCGGACTGACAGTAGCCGCACTGCGGCACCTGCTCGGCGCGCCAGGCTTTCTGCAAGGGGTGATTGCCGTCCGGCGAAAGACCTTCGATGGTCGTCACCTGCTTGCCGTCGACATCCTTGATCGCATGCAGGCAAGACTGTGTCGGCTCGCCGTTCAGATGGACGGTGCAGGCGCCGCACTGGCCGACGCCGCAACCGAATTTGGTGCCGGTGAGTTTCAGTTGCTCGCGCAGCACCCATAACAGCGGCGTATCGGGCGTAGCGGTGACAGTTTTGCGCTGACCGTTGATGGTCAGCGTCACGGTAATGTTGCTCATGAACTCCTCCCTTGAGATTGGCGTTGCGCCCCTCGTTGCGTGCGGTCTGCGCCGCACTGCGACTGATTGGATATTAGCCCAAACCTTCCACCCCGAAATCGCTGCCTGAAAGCGCTGCGGGAACCCTCCGGAAATCAGTAAGTAATTGTTTTTATTGTTAAATATTTTGACCCGCGCGGAACAAGCCGCGCGGTGCACGATGCAAGGGTTCGCAACCGTCACGCGTAATCCGCATCAGCTCACCAACTTGCACGCCGGAACGCTTCGATTCATCCCCTTCGGTGGTCACCGGATTGGGCTGCACCACCACGGTCATGTTTTCTTCCAGCGTCATCTGCGGAAGCGCGCGTCCGGCCATGCGGCTTTTTGTGCCAATGATCGGCTGGAAATAACCGCCGCCAAATCCATGCACCAGATCGTCGCAGACCGTGTAGCCCTTCTGCTCGATCAATCCGGTGGCATCCATGATCTCCTGCATGGTCGCGCCATGACGCAATACTTTGGTCACCGCATCAAAGGTGGCCTCGGCAGTCGCATGCAGATCAGCATAACGTGGCGTCGGATCAGCATCGACAGTGAAGGTGCGCAGGATCTGCCCCGGGTAATCCCACCAGAACGCCGACAACTCACAGAAAATGACATCACCTGCCTGCACTTTGCGCGGCGAAGGATGCTGCGGCGGCACGTAAATATGCGGCTGCGCCATCGACGTCACGCCGATGTAATGGATCATCGTCGTGCCACCCAGCTTGACGTAGGCGCTCTCGACCAGCGCGCCGAGTTCACGCTCATCCATGCCCACCCGCGTACCCGCCACCAGTGCGCCCAGCCCGGCGTCGGACAGCGCCGCACCAATACGCAGCCAGTCGATTTCCTCTTCCGACTTGCGCATGCGCAATTGCGTGTAATCAGCGTCCAGCAGCACCATATCGAATGAAGCTTCAAGCTGGCGGAACTTGGATACCACCAAGGGTCCGATCAGGCCAACGCGTTTGGCACCACGGCTCTTGAGTTCTGCAATGGTCAATGCAATGCCCTGATGCTGCCCCCAGCGCACATCAACGTCACGGGCAATCTTTCGGCCCAGCGGAAAGTGATTGAACCACTCCATGTGCATGACCATGCGTTCGCCCGGCTTGAACACGACATAAGCCTCGACGGTTCCCGGCCAGCCGGTCGTCCACTGCACGGCATTGCCGGCTCGGTGGTCCGTCACTACCAGCAGATGGTCACAGCCGTGTTTTTCCATCGCCGCCGCCAGTGCGGCATGTCGCCGCGTGTATTCGGTGTCGGAAAAACGCGGATACTGCTGCTGCATGATGGACTGAAGGCGGGGCTCGAGATTCAACGGATTACTGTCAGCGGCACTCACATAAACTCCTGAAATGGTTGCAGTTGCGACAACAGATAAAAAAAGAAAAGGGCGGCACAACACTGTGCCGCCCGTTCAACCGTTAATGCAATTTACTGCGGCTTGATGCCCGCCGCTTTCAGCACGGTCGCACCGACTTCGATTTCGGTGCGCACGAATTTGGCGAACTGCGCAGGATCCATCTCCATCGGCTCATTCCCCAAACTCGCCAACCTGGCTTTGACAGCCGCGTCGTTGCCGGCCGCTTTGATCGACTGCGAAATCTTGCTGATGACAGGCTGCGGCACGCCGGCGGGCGCCCAGATGCCGAACCACAGCGAAAAATCAAATCCGGGGACGCCGGATTCGGCGATCGTCGGCACTGAGGGCAGTACGCTGCTGCGTTTGATCGTGCTGACCGCGATCGCCCGGATCTTGCCAGCCTGCAGCTGCCCCTGCATCGTCGACACCGGCGCGAAATAAAAATCAACGCGTCCGCCGACAACGTCGCCCATGGCCTCGGCCGAACCCTTGTATGGCACATGGTTCATATCGACCTTGGACATCAGCTTCAGCTTCTCGAGGTTGAGATGTGTGCCGCTGCCGATGCCTGCCGAAGCGAAGTTGAGCACACCAGGTTTTGCCTTGGCCGCGTTCAGCACATCCTGCACCGTTTTATACGGGCTGCTCGGATTCGTCACCATCACATTGGGCTGCTGCGCCAGCGGCCCAATGTCGACAAAATCCTTCAATGTATCGAACGGAAGCTTGGCGTACAGCGATGGATTGACGGTGTGACCGGAGGAGTGCATCAGCAGCGTATAGCCGTCAGGTGTGGCTTTTGCGGCGATGGCCGCGGCGATTGAACCGCCGGCACCCGGACGGTTGTCAGCAATGACCTGGTGCCCCCACATTTCCGTCCATTTCTGGGTGTAAAGACGGCCGACGATATCGGTGGCGCTGCCCGGCGGGAAAGCCACGATAAACCGCACCGGCTTGTTCGGATAATCCGCCGCAATCGCCGAAGCGCTGCACAGCGCCATGGCAGCCAGGATCAGTGTTGTGGTTTTTTTCATCTTCATCCTCCTCCAGATTTGATCAACGATCAGAGTCCGTCGCTGATATCCACATTTTCGGATTTGAGTTCGACGCCGGACGCCTTGGCCTGCAGCAACAGCAACTGTGAGAAGTCCTGATCATAGCCGTTCCCGATCAGGGTTTGCACCAGATCGCGTGTAACGCTGGTGGTCGGCATCGGCACGCCGTAGGTGCGGCCGGCGGCAAGCCCGAGGTCGATATCCTTGCGCAGCAGTTCCGGCGTGAAGGTCACGTGGAAATCCAGGTTGGACAGCGCCGGGGTCTTGTACGCGGTGAACATCGAACCCATCACGCTCTTGTTGAGGAAGTCGAGGAAGGCATGACGCTGCATGCCGGCCTTTTCGGCGAGTACGGTGATTTCACACAGATTCTGGATCACCACGCCGAGCATCACGTTGTGGCAGATCTTGGCGATTCTCGACAGTTCGCCGTCGCCGACATAAGAAACACCCCGGCCAATGGCTTCCAGGTAAGGGCTGACGGCCTTGAACGCATCCTCGGGACCCGACGCCACTACCGTCAGTTTGCCGGCCTTGATGACCTTGGCATTACCCGATACCGGTGCCGCCAGCATCTGGATGCCCTTCTCGCCCAGTTTGGCGCGAATTTCAGCGGATTCTTCCAGCGAGATTGACGTGCTGTCGACAATCATCTTCGGCTTGCCGCCCTTGGACATCACGCCGTTCGGTCCGAATAGCACCTCCTTGACGTCCTTGCCCGTCGATACCATCGTGAACACGATGTCGCAGCCGGCAAGATCGGTCAGGTTGTCAGCGACTTTGGCGCCGGACTTGGCCAGCGGCTCGGCTTTGGATTTGGTGCGATTCCATACGGTAATGTCGCAACCGGCTTTCGCCAGACGCTCCGCCATTGCGTAACCCATGCGGCCGATGCCGATCCAGCCGAGTTTGTGTTGTTTCATGTTTGCCATTTCTGATTTCCTCGAAGATTTCAGTTTCAGTGTGGATTCAATTATTCAGTCTGATCAGGGTGTCAGGATTCAAGCGCCTGTTCCCAGTTGCGCGATTCGATGGCGTTCTTCACTTCGGCAAGGAAAGCCGCCGAGTACGAACCATCCACCGCGCGATGATCAAAGCTCTGCGCCAGCACGCCGACCGGGCGGATCGCGATCGAATCGCCGCCATCGCTCTCAACCACCACCGGCTTCTTGCGAATGCCGTCGGCAGAGAGAATGGCCACCTGCGGCTGGTTGATGATCGGCGCGGTGATCACCGTGCCGAACGCGCCATTGTTGGTAATGGTGTAAGTGCCTTCGGTCATTTCATCCGGACGCAGTTTGCCCGTACGCGCGCGCTGCGCCAGATCGTTGATCTCCCTTGCAATCTGCGGCAGCGACTTTGCCGGCACATCCCTCAGCACCGGCACCACCAGTCCGTCAAAGTTCAGGTCCACCGCAATGCCGATATTGATCCGCCGGTGCAGCACCAGACCATCGCCCTGCAGGCTGGCGTTGAGTTTGGGGAACTTGCCCAGCGCAATCGACACCGCACGCACGATGAATGGCAGGTAGGTCAGCGAAAAACCTTCGCGTGCTTTCCATGCAGCGCCATGAAGCTTGCGCGCCTGATCGACACGCATGAAATCGGCTTCGGCCACCTGCAGCACATGCGGCGCGGTCTGCCAGGACTTCGCGGTGTTCTCGGCAACGCGCTTGCGGATGCCGTTGAAGGCCACCGTCTGTCCGGCTTGCAATGGTGCCGGCGCTGCTGCGGCAACCGGTGCAGATGCAGGAGGCGAGCCGCGGCGGGCAATGTATTCCTTGACGTCTTCACGGGTGATGCGGCCATCGCGGCCGGTTCCGTTGATGTCCGATGGATTGAGCTTGTGCTCGGCGACGAGCCGGCGCACCACTGGCGACAGCCGGTCAGCAGCGTTGACTCGTGACCGGCCCGAAAACGCCTGAGAAAGCAACGGTGCGGCAACAGCCGCGACAGGCGCTGCACTGGCCGCTGCGGGTGCAGCGGCCGCAGGCTTGGCGGGCGCTTTTGCATCACCGCTTTCGCGGATGACCGCCAGCGTCGCACCGACCTTGGCGGTGACGCCTTCGGCGACCACGATCTCGGCAACGACACCCGCCACCGGCGACGGAATCTCTGTACTGACCTTGTCGGTCTCGACATCGAACAAGGTCTCATCGACCTTCACGGCATCGCCGACTTTTTTGTACCACTTGGTCACTACGCCCTCGGCGACAGTCTCGCCGAGCTGCGGCATGATCACGTTCATATGCTGCTCCCGTAAATCTTATTTACCGCCAAGGCGCCAAGAGCGCCAAGAAGGGCAAAAACAAAAAATCTTGTTATTAGTATTGAGGTTTTCTTGGCGTCTTGGCGGTTAAACAGTCTTTAATCAATCTTTTCCACAATTTCCCGCACGATGCGCTCCACCGACGGGATGGTGTTGTCTTCCAGCTGGTCTGCAGAAGGCAGCGGGATATGCGGCGTGGTGATGCGGACGATCGGGCCGTCAAGTTCCCAGAAACATTCATCAGCGATGATCGAGGCGATTTCCGCGCCCCAGCCGCACAGACGCGGGTTTTCTTCAACCGTGACCAGGCGACCGGTCAGCGCCACTTCCGCGAGGATGGTGGTCATGTCCAGCGGCACCAGCGAACGCACGTCAACCACCGTGCATGAAATGCCGTGTTCTTTCTCGAGGATTTCCGCAGCGGCCAGCGCGCGGTGCACCATCAGCGCCAGCGCGACAATCGTGCAATCCTTGCCCCGGCGCAACACCCGCGCCTTGCCCAGTTCATCGACATATTCGCCGTCGGGCACTTCGCCCTTCATCGGATAAAGCGACTTCTGTTCGAACACGATTACCGGATCATCGTCACGCACCGCAGCAGCGATCAGGCCTTTGACGTCAGCAGGGAATGCCGGCGCAACGACCTTGATGCCGGGAATCATCATTGCCCAGTTCTCCACCGACTGCGAGTGCTGTGCGCCGAAACGCGAGCCCGCGCCGTTGGCGGTGCGGATCACCAGCGGCACCTGCACCTGGCCGTTGGTCATGTAACGCGACTTGGCAATCTCGTTGGCGACGATGTCCCAGCACACCGCGAGGAAGTCCGAGAACATGATTTCGGCAATCGGCCTCAGGCCGGTCATCGCCGCACCCATGGCTGCACCGAGGATTGCCTGCTCCGAAATCGGCGTATCACGCACGCGTTTCGGACCGAACTTGTCGAGCAGGCCAACGGTGGCCTTGAACACACCACCGGCAGCGGCTATGTCCTCACCGAGGAACACCACGCGCTCATCCCGCGCCATTTCCTGCGCGATGCCTGCAGCGACAGCGTCGCGATAGGTCAGTTCCGCCATGACGCACCTCCATCCGCCCAGACATGTTCATAGATGCCGTCCAGCGACGGCGGTGCCGATGCCTTGGCGACCTCGGTCGCTTCATTCACTTGTTGCGTCACTTCGTCCTCAATGTCTTTCAGCGTGGCGTCGACAATGCCGAGGCCCAGCAGGCGTTCACGGTAAATTTTGATCGGGTCGCGCTCGAGCCATTTCTCCAGCTCGCCTTCCGGGCGGTATTTGCCCGGATCGGCGCGCGAATGGCCGGAATGACGGTAGGTCATGCATTCGATCAGCGCCGGACCGCCGCCCTTGCGTGCGCGGTCGATGTATTTGGTCGCCGTGCGATAGACCGCATCGGCGTCATTGCCGTCGACGACAATCTTCTCCAGCCCGTAGGCCGAGGCACGATCCGCCGCCGGATGCTCGACCGCCGTCACGGTATGGATCGGCGTGTATTCCATGTAAAGATTGTTTTCGCAGACAAAAATCACCGGCAGCTTCCAGATCACCGCAAAGTTCAGCGCCTCATGGAAAGCACCGATATTGGTGGTGCCGTCACCGAAGAAACACACGGAAACCTGTTCAGTGCCGCGGTACTGCGCGCTCCACGCCGCACCCGCCGCCACCGGAAGGTGCGCGCCGATGATCGCGTAGGAACCCATCGCACCTTTGCTCACATCCGTCAGATGCATCGATCCGCCCTTGCCGCCGAGCAGACCGCATTCACGGCCCATCAGTTCACCCAGCACGCCGCTCATCGAGGCGCCGCGCGCCAGCGTATGGGCGTGACCGCGATAAGTGCAGAAGGTCCAGTCATCCGGGCGCATCGCCACACCGAAGGCGGCGGCAATGGCTTCCTGCCCCAATGACAGATGGCTGGTACCCTTGATCAGATTCTGCAGGAACAGGTCGTAGGCGCGTTTCTCGCAGAGCCGCAGTTCCAGTTGCATGCGGAACAGCTCCAGCCGGATATCGCGGCCGATGTCGTCATCCGCCACGGCGGTTTTCTTGCTTTTCACTTTGGGTTCCTATCCTTGAAAACTCAATACTTGTTGGCGATCGGCAGTTCCTGCGCCGGGAACAGCGTAATGACTTTCGCGCCGTCGGGGGTCAGCACCACCTCTTCCTCGATACGCGCCGCCGACACGCCGTCCTTCGCAGGGCAGAAGGTCTCCACCGCGAATACCATGCCGGCCTTCAGTTCGTATGGATCCTTGAACGAATTGAGTCGAGAAATCAGCGGCCGCTCGTGCAGGCCGAGGCCGAGGCCGTGGCAGAAGTTCAGGCCGAAAGCCGCCATCTCGGTTTCGAAACCGATGTCGGTGCATTTCGGGAAGGCGCGCGCAACCACGTCGGTGGAGACGCCCGGCTTGAGCATGTCGATCGCATCGTCCATCCAGCGCCGCGCCCGTTTGTAGGCGTCGTGCTGCGCCGGCGTGGCGCTGCCCACGGTGAAGGTGCGGTAATAACAGGTCTTGTAACCCATATAGGAATGGATCAGGTCGAAATAAGCCTGATCGCCCGGACGGATCAACCGGTCGGTGAAGTTGTGCGGATGCGGGCTGCAGCGTTCGCCGGCAATCGCATTGACGGCTTCCACGCAGTCCGAACCCATTTCATAAAAACGCTTCGCCGCCATCGCCACGACTTCGTTTTCACGGATACCCGGCTTCAGCGCCTCGAAAATATCCTGATACACGCCGTCGCCCATCGCCGCCGCGGTGTTGAGCAGCGTGATTTCGTCATAACTCTTGATCTCGCGCGCATCGAGCATGACCTGCTGGCCGTCCATCACTTTCAGGCCCAGCTTCTGCAGCGCGAACAGGAACGGCGGCTCGACGACGTCGATGCCGATCGGCATGTCGGCGACGCCCTCCTGCTTGAGGATGTCGTAAATCTCCTTCGCTGCGGCCTCGAACAGACCGACTTTCGGCGACACCGCGCCGCGCAGGCCGGCCAAACCCGGAATGTTGTGGTTCTTCGGCAGCCACGGTGCGTAGAGTTTGTGGTGACGCACGGCGGAACCGAAATCCCAGACCCAGGGTTCACCATTTCCGGTCAGCAAACACCAGCGCGTCAGTTTGTCGCGCGCCCATTCGCCGATCACCGTGCTCGAGATGTAGCGCATATTGATCTGGTCGAATACCAGCAACGCGCCGAGCTTGGATTTTTTCAGCGCATTGCGCGTACGTGCGAGGCGGTATTCATGCAGGCGCTGGAAGTTGACGCGTTCTTCGAAATCGACCTGCATGCGGCCCGGCGCCTGCAGCGGACGCTCCCAGCGATGACCCGGATCGGCCGGATCAAACAGCACATCAGGTGCTGACGACACGCCCTTGTCCGGGTTGATGCTGGCGGTCTTGATGAGTTTCGGCTCGACCGGTTTTTTCTTCCGCGCCATTAAAATTTCTCCAATTTAATCAAATACTTATAAACACAGACTGCAGACAGCCTCAGTCCGCCTTGATGCCGGCGGCCTGGATGATCGGCGTCCATTTGGCCAGTTCGCTTTTGACATAGGCCTGCAATTCGTCCGGCGTCGTCGGCGATGCAATCGCACCACGCTGCAGCAGCGATGCCTTGACCTCTTCCGAACCGAGGATGCCGGTGATTTCCTTGTGCAGTTTGGCGACGATGGGCTTCGGCACCTTGGCCGTGGTGAACAGCCCGAACCACAGTTCGGCTTCCATGCCGGCAATGCCGGCCTCGATCGTGCTTGGAATGTCCGGTGCACCGGGGAAACGCTCCTTGCCCGACACCGCCAGCGCGCGAACCTTGCCCGACTTCAGCTGCGCATAAGCGGTGACCGGCGACAGGAAGGCGATCTGCGTTTCTCCGGAAAGAATGGAAGTCAGCGCAAAGCCGGCGCTCTTGTACGGGATGTGCTGCACATTGACCTTGGCAACTTGCTTGAACAGTTCACCAGTGAGATGACTGACCGTGCCGTTGCCGGCCGATGCGTAACTTAGATTGCGCTGCTTGGAAAGCGCAACCAGCTCCGGAATGTTTTTAGCCGGCACCGAAGGATGGATGACCAGCACCGTGACGCCGGTCGCCGTGCGGGTGATCGGCGAAAAATCCTTCAGCGGGTCATAGGGCAGATTTTTGTACAGCGACACCGCGCTGACCATCGGGCCGGCATGGCCCATGATCAGCGAATAACCATCGGGCGTGGCCTTCGCCACCACTTCGGCCGCCAGCGTGCCGCCGGCGCCGGCGCGATTGTCGACCACCACGGCCTGGCCCCAGCGTTCGGTCAGCTTCTGGCCGATGTAACGCGAAAGGTAATCCGCCGTGCTTCCCGCGCCCTGGCCCATGATGCGTATCGGTTTCGACGGAAACTTGTCAGCCGATTCCGCTGCAATTACCGGCCCGGCAATCAGTGCCGCGCCCATCACCATGCCGCTTAATGCGTATCCGATGTATTTCATGTGACCCCTCCGTGGGTTTGGTATTGGATGAACTTGTTATGTGTGAATTCAGTTGCCAGCACGCTGCTGATACGACAGATCCATGTATTTGCCCGGCTCGCCCTTGGGCACGTTGAGCCCCTCGGCCTGCCAGTAGACATCGATGACCTGGCGCAGGCCGGAAGCATCAATCGCAGGCAACGGACGCGCGACGAAAGCATCAAAAGCCTTGTTCGCCAGTTCCGGCGCAATCTTCAGACGCTCGGGCAGCAGCTTGATCGCCTCTGCCTTGTTCGCAGGATCTTTCAACCAGCGGCAGGCATTGCGGAACGCGCGGATAAAAGCCACCAGACGATCACCGTTCAGGCTGGCCCATGAACGGCGCGCCGCAGCAATCGATCCCGGGTATTCCGGGAAAAACTGCATGGTCGTGCCGAGCGAACCGAAGCCTGCGGCAAAAAGATTCCGGTCAAACGGCGGATTGAGCCAGCTCGCCACGCATTTGCCCGACTGCAGCGCATCGAAGCGTTCCTGTGAACCGCCGATTTCAATAAAGCGGTAATCGGTTTTGGCCAGACCGTTCTCGGCGAGCAGCTTGCGCAGCAGCAAGGCATAACCGGTATTGGCGCCGTCAACAGCAATGTCGCGGCCTTTCAGATCGGCAATGGTCTTGATGCCGGGCGCCACCACCAGAGACAGCTCCGGCGCGTGGCCCTGCGCCATCACGATACACAGGTCGCTGCCGGTTTCGACGGCGCGCACCACATGGTCGGACTGCTGGAAACCGATGTCGTAACCGCCGCTGCGCATCTGCTCCAGTTGATGATTGGATGACCCGGTGAGCGTGACATCGACCGCAATGCCTTCCTGCTCAAACAGTTTGCGGCTCTGGGCCACATACAGCGGCCAGGCATTGACCCCTTCGGAAATGATCGCCAGTTTGATCGGCGTTGCAGCGGCTGCAGGCATGGCTCCTCGCGGATTTTTTTGGAATGGTTGCGTATTGTCGTTGATCAACAGCGGTCGTTGCGCACGGCGTCCAGACCACGGTCCGTACCCGCAAAAACGGCAGCGACAGCGCCCGAAACTCTAGACTTGGTTCAACCAATAGTCAATGATTGAGCCAAATTGGTTGCATTAGTCAACCAGAAGGCCTTCTTGCGGATGACGCATTGCACAAGAGTGAAAAATGAACCTTTGTGAATAAATGAACCGCCCTGTTGGTTGCTGATTGGGCGAAATTCACGAACCAATTGACCTGAATTGGTTTATGACGGCACAATCCGCCGCAACCGGAAAAATCATGACCACGATCCGCCGCTACGAACCCGATAACCACCGCCGCAGCAGCAAGCGCGACGGCGTGCAGGAAATCCGCGCCTTTCTGCTGGAAACGGTCGCCCAGGGCGCACTGGGCCCGGGCGGCAAGCTGCCGACCGAACGCGAACTGGCAACGCGTTTCGCGCTGCCGCGCAACACCGTTCGCAAGACGCTGTCGCAACTGGAAGCCGAAGGCGCGATCACCCGTCACGTCGGCCGCGGCACTTTCCTTGCCGACATGGGCGGCTTTCCCGCAGACAGCATCACCCACACCAGCCCCGCCGAACTGATGGAAGCGCGGATGCGCCTGGAGCCGACGATGGCGGAACTGATTGTCATCAATGCCACGCCCGCCGATTTTGAACGCATGGACACCTGCCTTGATCGCGCCGAGCGCGGCGCCTCACTGGATGACTTTGAAGTCTGGGACGCGGCATTGCACCAGGCGCTGGCCGCCGCCACGCACAACCGGTTCATGATTCGCGTTTTTGACATGGCCACCGCGGTGCGCCACCAGACGGAATGGGGCAAGCTGAAGGACCGCGTGGTCACCGCGGAGCGACGCCTCAAATACCAGGAAGAACACCGCGCCATCGTCGAGGCCCTGAAAGCACGCGACGCCGACCGCGCCCGCGCTGCGATTCTCACCCACCTGCAACACGCCCGCCGCAACCTCTTCGGCTTCTGATCCACGCGCGGGAGTAGACTGGGCGCATGGAAGTTTCCTTTACCTCGACGCTGATCATATTGCTGCTGGTCATGGACCCGGTCGGCAACATCCCGGTGTTCGCCGCACTGCTGCGCAATCTCGAACCGGCGCGCCGGCGCCTGATCATCCTGCGCGAATGTGCGATTGCCTTCGGCCTGCTGCTGTTTTTCCTGTTTTTCGGCCGCAGCATCCTCGATCTGTTCGGACTCTCCGATTCTTCGCTGAACATCGCCGGCGGCGTGATCCTGTTCCTGATCGCGCTGCGGCTGATTTTCCAGCACCCCGAAGGCGTCTTCGGCACCGACAGCGTCGAATCCGAGCCCTTCATCGTGCCGCTGGCCATTCCCTCGATTGCCGGCCCCTCCGCCATCGCCACCATCGTGCTGGTGGTGTCCCGCTCGCCGGAACGCATCACCGACTGGATCATGGCCCTGGCCATCGCCAGCACGATTACCCTGCTGCTGCTGCTGGCCGCGGACCGCATCGCCCGCCACATCGGGCGCCGTGGTCTGGCCGCTCTTGACCGGATGATGGGGCTGATCCTGACCGCCATTGCCGTGGAAATGCTGCTCAAGGGCATCGAAAGCTTCGTCCGCGGACTTTAAAACCCTGATTCAGGGCCCCGAAATGGCTTGACAGCGCCCGGATTGCGACATGTTGATATCTCGCGCATTGCAACAGACCGCAGCAACTACAAAAGTCGAACCGCACTGTCAATAACCGATGTGACATCTCAATGTCACAAGGGGTAAACAGCCGCTAAGTGATTGACGCAATTACCCTTTTGCGACACTTTTTTGACACCTCACAAGTTATTGTTTTTTATGAATAATTCAGCACTCTTCCCCTGCGGAAATTCGCACGAATTATTTTTTTGCCGATACGGACCAGTCCCCGGGCCGGATGTGCAACAGCAGCACTCCCCGTTCCGGTGCATGGCACGAAAAAGCATGCACAATTTCTGTGGATAACTCTGTTAACAAGCCTAAAAATGCAGGGTCAGGACTGCGCCACACAAGGGCACAACTTAGGTTGCCTAAATTTTGATCAATCACGCCACCATCTGCACCATGACGGGCCGACAGCAGTTCAAATCCCTCATTGCCAGCCTATGCCTCCTGTTCATCACGGCAGTAAGCGCGCACGAACCCTTGCCGCTGCGCATCGAACACCGCGCCGCAATACGCGACCTGCCAGCCCCTGCTGCCGCAACGCAGTCCCTGGAGTTGCGCGTGGTCAACCTCGATCAATGGCCGGAGGCTGAAATCCACGCCGCGCTGCGCAGCACCGCGCAAATCCTCGGCCAGTGCGGTATCCGTATTACCCGCGCCGACCTGCTGCAAGTCACCACACCCGAAACCCATCGTTATTTCGACACACCGCGCTCGCGTGAACTGGCCCGCGAACTGGCGCTGCCGAAACCCGCCGTATTTTTTACCGCCGGCACGCGCCAGATCCCCGCCTTTGATGCCGAAGCCATCGGCCGCGGCAACAGCCGCACACGCCCGGAACTTGCCGACACCGTGTGGATCGCCAAAGGCGCACGCGATCTCGGCATCGTCGTTGCGCATGAACTCGCGCATGTGCTGATGGACAGCGGCGAGCACGACAACCGCGCGGGTAACCTGATGGCGGAATCAACCACCCCGCAAAACACGCTACTCACGGCCGCGCAATGCGATCGCCTCAGCGCCACCGGCCGGCGCAACGGCCTCTTGCGCGGCGTAGACTGACGCCATGCCTACCGCCCTGCAGCCGCCGGCCACTGAAGGTCCATGGAACCCGGGACTGCAGTCGCAGATCCCCGCCGACCTGCTGCCGCTGGCAACCATCTACCGGTCTGCATACGTGCGCACCACGCTGCGCGAGGCCCGCGAACTGGCCGACCTCACCGGCCTGCCGATGGAAGACCTGGTGGCCTTCCGTCCGGAGCGGCTGGTTGTGCATGAACTGCTGGCGCTTGTCACCGCCAACTTCACTGTCGAGGACGGCCGGAAAACCGAAGACCTCGGCATCAACTTCCGGCGCATGACCGACGCGCTGCTGACGCGCCACATCGCACCGCAGATGCCGGAGATCATTGCCGCTTACGAAACCGTCCGCAGCCGCCTGCATCAAGCCGCCAGCGCAGAACTCGAACGCGGACTGCATGACGACATTGTCATGGCCAAACCGGCGCACAGCTTCTGGGCGAAGCTGCTCGGCAAAACAAAAAACGCACCCGTCATTGATGAAGGCGAAACCACCGACGTGCGCGCCATCCGCCGCTGGGAAGCACAGTTGCTGAATTCCCCCGATCCGGTGATTCGCGCTGCGGCCGCCGCGCTGGCCCGCGTCGCCACCGCGATGCTCAATCGCCACGGCCGCCTGTGGCGCGACCGTGCATTGATTGCCAGTGTCGCCACCGACCTTGCCTGCAATGCATACGGCAGCGAGGAAATCGGCCGGTTGATCGAGCCTTATGTTCAACACGGCGCCGACGCTGAAGGTTTCCGCCGCCTGCCGGTGCAGGCCCAACCGGTAGTGATGAACACCAAGGGTGCTTCCGCTGCCGGCAAAAGCACCTTGCGCCCGCTGCAGCGCGCGCTCGCCGCGCGCATCGGCGTCAGCTGGCAGGATTTCGCGCTGATCAGCCCGGATATTTTCCGCAAATTCCTGCTCGATTATTCGACGCTGGGCCCGGCGTACAAATACGCCGGCTCCTTCAGCGGTCACGAGCTGCAGATCGTCGACCACAAGCTCGACCGCACCATGGCACGCAAGGCCGAACGCGGCCTGATGTCGCATCTGCTGATCGACCGTTTCCGCTTTGATACCTTCGCGCCGGCATCGGATGTCGCCGGCAGCAATCTGCTGACGCGTTTCGGCAGCCTCGTCTATCTGTTTTTCATGATCACGCCGCCGGACGCCACTGTTGAGCGCGCCTGGTACCGCGGACTGGAAGTCGGCCGTTACAAGGCCGTCGATGATCTTCTCGCACACAACGTTGAAGCCTTCTCCGGCGTGCCCGAGGTGTTTTTCACCTGGGCGCTGGCCGCCGACAAGAAGGTGCATTACGAATTCCTCGACAACAGCATTCCGCTCGGCCAGACGCCGCGCACCGTGGCCTTCGGCTGGAATGGCGAGATGCACGTACTCGATGTCGGCGGCATGCTCGACATCGAGCGTTACCGCAAGATCCATGTCGAAGCGCGCACGCCGCGCGAGGTTTATCCTGGCGCCGCGGAAATGACGCCGGAAAACAACACTCAGTTTCTCGCGCAGTGCATCCGCCGCCTGCCCGTCGTCAACTTTGCCGACCGCAGCAGCCAGCGCATCTGGCTGCGCATGGAACAGGGCAAACCGGCGTGGTTCGATCCTGCCGCGCTGGCACTCGCCATCACCGACCCCGAAACCCGCGCCGGCATCGCCGCGATTGCACCGGAAGCCCTGAGCGGCCACAGCCTGCCCGAAGCCACTGCACGCATCCTCGACAGCGAACGCCTGCACACGCTGGGCAACTGGGGCCTCGCATGCGAAGATGTCGCAAAAAATTCCTGAATAAAAACATTGCCCCATGAATATCCTGCTGCCCGGCGCCGATGGCGCCCTCACGAACTACACCCTGCGCGGTCCCGGCGCTTTTGATGTCCCCAAAGCGCCGTTCAATCGTGTCGCCCACGCCGCGGCCCACGTCGTTGCCGATCCGCGCGCCGCGATCAATCCCTGGCAGCAGACTGCCATCGACTGGAACGCCACCCTCGCCTACCGCCATTACCTGTGGAGCCTCGGCTTCGGCGTTGCCGAAGCGATGGACACCGCGCAGCGCGGCATGGGCATGGACTGGAAAGATTCGCTGGAACTGATCCAGCGTTCAGCGGCAGCAGCGCGGGATGTACCCGGCGCGCTGCTCGCCTCGGGCTGCGGCACTGATCAGCTCGCCATCGAAGACGCAAAATCCCTCGACGATGTGATCCGCGCCTATGAAGAACAGATGGCCGCGATCGAACGTGCCGGCGGACGCCTGATCCTGATGGCCAGCCGCGCGCTGGTGCGCGTCGCGCGCAGCCCCGCCGATTACGAGAAGGTTTACGACCGCCTGCTGCGTCAGGCCCGCGAACCGGTGATCCTGCACTGGCTGGGCGGCATGTTCGATCCCGCGCTGGAAGGTTACTGGGGCAGTCTCGAACTGCCGGGCGCGATCAACACCGCACTGGGCGTGATCAACGCGAATGCGGCCAAGGTCGACGGCATCAAGATGTCGCTACTCGACAAGGACATTGAAATCGCCATGCGCCGCCGTCTGCCCGCAGGCGTGCGCATGTACACCGGCGACGACTTCAATTACGCCGAACTGATTGCCGGCGACGGTGCAGGAACGCTTCCGAACCACGGTCACAGCGATGCGCTGCTCGGGATTTTCGACACCATTGCTCCAGCCGCCAGCGCCGCCCTCGGCAAACTCGCGCAAGGCGACGCCGCCGGCTTCCATCGCATCCTTGAACCGACCGTGCCTCTGTCACGCCATATGTTCCGCGCACCGACCTGGCATTACAAAACCGGCGTGGTATTCATGGCATGGTTGAACGACCATCAGGACCACTTCGTGATGGTGGGCGGCCAGCAGAGTGCGCGGTCGCTGACGCACTTTGTCGAGCTGTTCAAGCTGGCAGATGCGGCAGGTTTGTTGCTGAAACCGGAGCTGGCAGCTATGCGGATGAAGACGCTACTGAAGTTGCATGGCGTTGGTCAGTAACCTAAATATCTGTCGTTGAGAACAAGCCACAGAAAGTCTGACGAAACTACAAAATCAGAACAGTCGCAGGCGTCCGCTTCCGACCCAATCCGGACCTTCGTCTGACGAGCATGGCAACGGCAGGTTACTGGGTCGAGCAGTCTCACGGAGCGATTTCTGAACTACTGCACCTCGGCCAGAACAGACCTTGGCCCATCCAAGCAATTCCGTCTGCATTGTGGCGGTTTGCTGAAGCTGAGTCCCGAAACGGCAAAATGCAGATTGCCAAATGAGGGGGCATTCGTGCTCCCGACTGATCGCTTCCATGCATTCGGTCACCACGCAATTGGAAAGGTGAAGGAACAGAAGGCAGTGCCTGTTTGCAGAAATCTCGACCACGGGAACCCCACATTGACGAACCCATGTAATCATGTTTACATTCCTTTCAGACGCATTTGGCTGCATGGCGAGAGGTACCCGTCAATTCGACATCGTCAGTGACGTTACCCGGCTCAACCCCAAAACAATGAAGTCATGAACTTAACGGAGCCCTGCATGACAAGGCAGCAATCAACCGGTTTTACGCTGTTGGAAATTCTCGTGGTGGTGGCGATCATCGGCATTCTGGCGGCACTCGTTTACCCGGCCTACCAGAACTATGTCACCCGTTCTCGCGTAGCTGAAGCGCTCGAGTTCGCCGATGCTGCCCGCACCCGGGTGGAAGTTGC
>Ga0315906_10000384_pt1 | contig 70873 bp, 62 predicted proteins | sample LakEriMetagenome_4_FD_203526 | JGI IMG/M metagenome (GOLD analysis project Ga0315906, IMG submission 203526) | Freshwater fungal communities from buoy surface, Lake Erie, Ohio, United States - Buoy 2 MA122 | ecosystem: Environmental > Aquatic > Freshwater > Lake > Lake biofilm | place: USA... | reverse complement strand
GTGTTGAGCATCGGGCGAAAGTTTCCGCGCATCTTCTTTGTCTCTATCCATGAAGGTTTGACTGGAGCCCGTGGAAAAAGTTCGCCATATTTAATTGCCGAGTCTATAAAAACCTACTGCGCGGGCGACTCTGTCAGTTCCGGTGCTCGCCGTACACTGGGTACGTATCCGCTCCTCACTGCCAACTTCACCCGCTCGTGACGGTTTTTAGAAGCTCCCCGAGCGACTATCGGGCGTCGGCCAAGCGTTCGTCGATAAGCTCGATCCAATGCCGAATCGGCGCGCCCCCGCTTGCGGCGAGGCCCCCTTCTATGTGTGCCAGGCAGCCAATATTGGCGGTGGCGACGACTTCCGGCTTACCCGACTCAAGAGCGGTGACTTTGTTTTGCAATAGCTGCTGCGAAAGCTCCGGTTGCAACAGTGAATAGGTTCCCGCCGAGCCGCAGCACAGGTGGCCATCGGGCACTGCGGTCAGTTCATATCCCGCATCACGGAGCAGCGCTTCTACACTGCCGCGAATCTTCAGGCCATGCTGAAGGCTGCACGGCGAGTGAAACGCAACGCGTGTCTTTGGCGAGGTGGGCTTGCCCGACTTCCCCTGCAACATCGTTGATAACGCGGCCTGCTCCGCTGAAATCACTTGGCTCACGTCCCGAAACTGCGCGGATATCCGGGCCGCTTTCTCCGCATATGCTTTGTCGTCACGCAGCATATGGCCATACTCGGCGACCATGGTGCTACAGCCGGTCGCTGTAACAACTATGGCTTCAACGCCGCTTTCAATCATCGGCCACCAAGCGTCAATGTTGCGCCTCATCATGGCATGGCCTCCCTCCACGTCGCTAAGGTGATGGGGGATGGCACCACAGCAGCCAGCATTCGGTGCCACCAACAAGCTAATGCCGAGTCGGTCGAGCACACGCGCCGTGGCGGTATTGATCGAAGGTGCCATAGCCGGCTGCACACACCCCGCCAATACCAACATCTTGCGCGCATGGTTGTTTGCGGGCCATGCACCTGGGTCGCGTTTGGCAGAAATCTTCTTTGCCAGTGCAGTGGGCAGCAGCGGTTTCACCATTCGGCCCATGGCGAGGGCGGCGCTAAACAAGCCCGATTGCGGCAGCAATTTTCTTAGCACAGCGCGCTGCACGCTAGCCGATGTGGAGCGGCCCACTTTTTCGTCAACGATGCGCCGACCGATATCCACCAAACGACCGTACCGCACGCCGGAAGGGCAAGTGGTCTCACAAGCACGACAGGTCAAGCATCGGTCCAGATGCAGCTGCGTCCTTTCGGTCGGTGCCGCGCCTTCAAGCACCTGCTTCATCAAGTAGATACGCCCGCGCGGCGAATCGAGCTCGTCTCCGAGCAGGTTGTAGGTCGGACAGGTGGCAAGACAGAATCCACAATGCACACACTTGCGCAAGATGCCTTCGGCTTCTTCTCCGGCAGCGGTACCTTGAAACTCCTCAGCGAGAATAGTTTGCATGTTGTTATAAAGAGACGTTGTCCAACCGACCGCGATTGAGTACATTGGCCGGATCAAAGGCGCGCTTGAGATTGGCGTTCAGCTCCGCAAGCTTGCCACTAATGGGGTGAAACACACGGATGCCCGAAGCTACGCCAGCCGCAGCACGCATCAATGTTGCATGGCCACCGACGCGTTGAACTTGCTCGCGTAGCAACTGGGCGTCAACATCCGCCGCCAACCATCGCAACGCGCCACCCCATTCAATGACCTGCTTCGCGCCTGATGCGAGATCCATCGGTGGCGTTGTTGCCGGTACTGATAAACGCCACACTGGTTTATCGGTCGATAAGAAATGACGCTGGCCGTGATCGCGTAGCGACGACCAAAACTTCCGCGCGTCTATCGATGGCATTTCCTCACCACCCAGTTTTTGCATCGCCGCGGTAACACCGGCGTTGGTTCCCGAAAGACGCAGCGTGGCGCACCCACCGTCCCAGCAAGAGGCGGAAATTGGCAACGGCTGGCCCGCCCATTCGTTGAAGCGTTGAATGGCTGTCGCCTGATCCATCTCAAAGCGCAGCGTGGTCTCCCGCGCTGGCTTGGGCAGGACCTTAAAGCTGATATCGAGCAACACACCGAGCGTGCCGAGTGCGCCCACCATCAAGCGCGACACATCGTAACCCGCAACGTTTTTTATCACGCGCCCGCCGAAATGGAGGTCTTCGCCTTTGCCGTTGATAATACGTGTCCCCAACACAAAATCGCGTACCGCCCCAGCGTAGGCACGGCGCGGGCCAGAGAGGCCGGTGGCGACCGTTCCACCGATGGTGGCTCCAGCGGAAAAATGCGGGGGCTCGAAAGGCAACATTTGCCCCTCTTGATCCATCAACGACTCGATCTCCGCCAGGGGTGTGCCGGCCCGAACCGTCAACACCAGCTCGCGCGGCTGGTAGTCGATGACACCCGCGTAACCACGCATATCGATTGCCTCACCAATCGATTTCGCGCCATAGAAAGACTTCGTGTTTCCACCGTGAATGACGACCGGCGACTTGCTCGAATGTGCCGCGACAATGCGGTCTTGCACCGACCGAATGAACGTATCCATACTCAGAAACGGGGAATATCTGCGTGTGGCATCACACCACCCGAGACCCGCATACGGCCATACTCTGCACAGCGATGCAACGACGGAATCACCTTGCCGGGGTTCAGCAACATCTTCGGATCAAATGCGCGCTTGACGTCAAAAAATGCCTCGCGCTCAGCGTCATTAAATTGGCTGCACATTTGATTGATCTTCTCAATACCCACACCGTGTTCGCCAGTGATGGTGCCGCCAACTTCAATACATAGTTCCAGCAACTCGGCGGAGAACGCCTCAGTCTTCTCTAGCTCGCCGGGTTTGTTGGCGTCAAACAGAATCAGCGGGTGAAGGTTGCCATCACCCGCATGAAATACATTTGCGCAGCGCAGACCGTATTTTGCTGAGAGTTCATCGGTGCGTCTGAGCACATGCGCCAGCGCGCCACGCGGAATCGAGCCGTCGATACAATAGTAATCAGGCGAGATTCTGCCCACCGCCGGGAATGCCGCCTTGCGGCCCGACCAGAACTTCATTCGCTCGGCTTCGTCGCGAGATACTCGACACGCCGTGGCACCCGCGGCCTTCATCACCGCTTCCATCTTGGCAATTTCTTCTTCGACTTCCTCCGGTGTCCCGTCAGATTCGCAGAGCAAAATTGCCGCCGCATCCATGTCGTAGCCGGCCCGCACAAAATCTTCCACCGCGTGAATAGCGAGTCTATCCATCATTTCCAAACCAGCCGGTACGATACCCGCGCCAATGACCGCCGCCACCGCTTCACCCGCTTTCTCGACGTCGGCAAAACTGGCCATCACCACGCGCGCCAGTTGGGGCTTCGGCGTCAACTTGACGGTCACTTCGGTGGTAATTCCGAGCATGCCTTCGGAGCCTGTCATCAGCGCGAGCAAGTCATACCCCGGGCTATCAAGTGCATCCGAACCAATGGTAACTGACACGCCGTCAACCGTGACGATGTTGAGTTTCAAAATATTGTGCACCGTGAGGCCGTACTTTAGGCAGTGCACACCGCCGGAGTTCTCCGCCACATTGCCACCAATGGAACAGGCAATCTGTGATGAGGGGTCGGGGGCGTAGTAAAGCGCCAAGTGTGCAACTTCCTCCGAGATTTTTTGATTACGCACGCCGGGTTGGACCAGCGCGGTTCGCGCAAGCGGATCAACGCGGACAATTCGACTAAATTTAGCAAGCGAAAGCAACAGGCCATCGGCCAACGGCGTCGCACCGCCGGACAGGCCGGTGCCGGAACCGCGTGCAACAACCTTTACATTCTGCGCATTTGCGGCGCGCATAACGCCTTCAACCTCTACGGTCGTCGAGGGTAGCGCGGCAAGCATCGGTAACTGTCGGTACACTGAAAGCCCGTCACACTCGTAGGGCCGAAGATCCTCTGCGGCCGTGAGTACGGCGGCGGCCGGCAAAAACCGGGAAAGTGTTCTCGCTAGCTGCTGCCGTTTGGCATGAATGCCTCGATCTTGCGCGGCCTCATCGGTTGGCGAATCGTTTAGTACAGCAGCCATGTTTTCCTCTCCTGTTGACGCAATAATAGGCCATTCACCAGCTGATCGTATCGGGGCGTTGCGTAAGCACCTATTACCTAGCATCGTGCAATGGAACGCGGCAGCAAGGTTGGAACTTCGCCAACATGTCGGACTCTACTTCTACCAACCACTGACGGGCCAATACATGGAAGGCAACATCGCATACGCATTATGGGCGCTGGCAGCTCTACTGGTATTGGTCGGCCTCGCAGGCACCTTTCTGCCGGCACTGCCAGGTGTGCCACTCGTTTTTGGTGGGCTGTTTCTCGCGGCCTACATCGGAGACTTCGAGCGTATCGGCTGGCCAACACTCACCATTCTTGGCGTCTTTACTGCGGTCGCTATCGCCGCCGATTTTGTCGCCACGCTGTTAGGGGCTAAACGAGCAGGAGCTTCTAAACTCGCGTTAGTCGGTGCGGCCATTGGCAGTCTGCTCGGCATATTCTCCGGTTTATGGGGGCTATTGGTGTTTCCGTTCATCGGTGCGGTCGCAGGAGAACTCATTGCCCGCCAGCAAATCGGTCAAGCTAGCCGCGTTGGCCTTGCAACCTGGCTTGGAATGGTAATCGGCACACTGGCAAAACTCGCGATCGCGCTTACGATGGTCGGCGTCTTCATTGTGTCGTACGTCTTCGGCAAATAAGGTCTGTCGGTCGCTGGAGGCAGTTTCTAGCCGGTCTATCGGCGTTGATCAGAATAAACCGACAATCTTGCCATCGTCATCCACATCAATGGCAACAGCCGAAGGTACTTTTGGTAGTCCCGGCATGGTCATGACATCACCACAAACTATGACGATAAACTCAGCTCCCGCCGCTAAGCGCACTTCGCGGATGGTCACAATATGTTTCGACGGAGCCCCACGAAGGGCCGCGTCAGTTGAAAATGAATACTGCGTTTTGGCCACACATACCGGATAGTGTCCGTAGCCGTCGTCCTGAAGCTTCTTGATTTGACCGCGAATCTTATTGTCAGCCGCAATATCGGACGCGCCGTAAATCTTGGTGGCGATGGTCTTCATCTTGTCCCAAAGCGGCATTTCGTCGGGATAGACAAATTTGAAGCTGCTGGGCTGCTCGCAAAGCGCAACAACCTCTTTGGCGACTTCCGTGGCCCCCTTGCTGCCATCGGCCCAGTGCTTCGCAATCACAACTTTGCAACCTAATTTGCCGACACGGTCCATCAGTAGCGCAACCTCAGCATGCGTGTCGTGCGTACGATGATTCACGCTAACAATACAGGGCAGCCCGTAGTTGTTCATCACATTGTGAACGTGACGTTCCAGATTGACGATACCTTTTTCGAGCGCGGCAAGATTCTCATTGGAGACTTCTTTCACATCCATACCACCGTGGAACTTGAGCGCGCGAAGTGTCGCGACGATCACCACTGCATCAGGCCTTAGTCCGGATTTTCGGCACTTGATGTCGATAAATTTCTCCGCACCGAGATCTGCGCCGAAACCTGCCTCGGTAACGACGTAGTCACCAAGTTTCAGCGCCGTTTGGGTGGCAATGACCGAGTTGCAGCCGTGTGCAATGTTGGCAAACGGCCCGCCGTGGATAAAGGCGGGATTATTCTCCAACGTTTGTACCAAATTCGGCAGCAGCGCATCCTTGAGTAGTGCGGTCATCGCCCCCTGCGCATGCAAGTCTTTCGCAAGAATCGGCTTAAGGTCCTTGGTATAACCCACCACAATCTTGGCGATGCGCGCTTTGAGATCCTTCAGCGACGTTGCCAAACAAAAAATCGCCATAATTTCAGACGCGACCACGATATCAAATCCGTCCTGACGCGGATAGCCGTTGCCGGGGCCGCCAAGGGCGATGGTGATATCTCGTAACGCGCGATCATTCATATCCATCACACGTTTCCACGTGACCCGACGCACGTCGAATCCGAGCTCATTGCCGTGGTTGATATGGTTATCAATCAAGGCCGCAAGCAGATTGTTGGCGAGCGCGATCGCGTTGAAGTCGCCGGTAAAGTGCAGGTTGATATCTTCCATCGGTACGACTTGAGCATAGCCACCACCGGCCGCGCCACCCTTCATGCCAAACACGGGACCAAGTGACGGTTCACGCAAACAAATAATCGCCTTTTTTCCGATGTGGTTGAGCGCATCGCCGAGGCCGACAGTCGTTGTGGTCTTGCCTTCACCGGCCGGCGTGGGGGAGATCGCGGTAACGAGGATGAGTTTGCCGTTTTTCTTGTTTTTGAGGCTATCCACATATTGCAGCGATACCTTTGCTTTGTAATGGCCATAGGGCTCCAGCGCGTCTTGCGGAATTCCCAAGCCGTCGGCAATTTCATAGATTTTCTTCATCGACGCTTTTTGCGCGATTTCGATATCACTCAACATCGTCTTTCCTCCATTGTTTGTTCGAGACCAAGTATGGAACCGGATGCGGCTGCTGCACCATGATGATGGTCAAGTACAATTGTTGCGCCAAATCAACTTTTCCGGTCTATGACTGATTACTTCAAAACCCAAGAACGCAATATTCTGTTTCGCCGTATCGAACATATCGAAGCGTCGATGACGTCGCTTGATCGGCGAGTGACGGGACATCAGCTCATTTGTCACTTAAATAACAACCTACGCGAAGTTTGCGGGTTACAAGCGTCTCGCGAGCGGTCTGGCTTTTTGCAGCGCACCATCCTTAAATGGTTGGTGTTCCATGTGTTTCCGTGGCCAGAGCGGGCGCCACGTTCACCCGCCGCGCTTCAAGAATTCATCGGCACAAAACCACCAAGCACGTTTGAAGCCGATCATGCCGAACTGGTTGAACTTCTAAAAACGTTCGAATCCCAATCGCAGGAAGCCCGACTTGCGCCGCACCCGGTGTTTGGCCCGCTCTCGAAGTCGGAGTGGGGTGAATACATGTTTCTTCACCTCGACTATCATCTGACCGCATTCGGCATTCATGGAGATTTCCGTGCACCCAAATGAGCAGTGTATTCGACGCTTTTATGCCGCCTTCGCCAATCGAGACGCGGATGGAATGGCCGCTTGTTATCACCCAGAAATCGCTTTCAGCGACCCCGCCTTTCCAATGCTTAAAGGTGCCGAGGCGAGCGGCATGTGGCGGATGTTGGTCAGCCGCGGCAAGGACCTCGAACTGACGTTATTGGAAGCGTCCGCCGACGATCTTGGCGGACGGGCGGTCTGGGAGGCGCGTTATACGTTTTCACAAACGGGGCGTCCGGTGGTCAACCGTATCCGAGCGGCATTCGCATTCCGCGATGGCCTGATTGTCCGCCACGTTGATCAGTTCCCATTCTGGAAATGGTCGAAGCAGGCGCTCGGCCTGCTGGGCCTGTTGTTAGGCTGGTCGTGGCCGTTGAAGGCGATGGTGCGCAAAAAAGCGGCGGCCTCTCTAGATCAGTTTATTGCCAAACATTCGCAGCGTTAACGGTGCGGGACAGGTGGTGAGCGCAACATCAGAACGTTACCCACCACCAGCAACGCCACCCCCAAGGTGGTCATCCATCCCCAGGCAAATTTCTCGAAGAAAAACGAAACCACGAGAGCGACAACCGGCACCATCACACCCACGTAAGATGACTGCGCAGCACCGATGCGCTTGAGTAACGTGAGATAACACCCAAAGGTAATGATGGAGCCGAACAGCGCGAGATAAAACAGCGTGGCGACATACGACGGGCTCCAGTCCATCGTGATCGGGCGACCAACTGCAATGGCATACACAAACGCCAGCGCGCCACCATAGAGCATGCCCCACGCCATGGAAGGCCAGGTGGCGAATCCGCGTTTTTGTGTCCGCATCGCCACCATGCTGCCGACACTGGAGGCGAGCACCGACAGCACGGTGAACAGCACGCCGAGTTCAAGATTTCGGCTCGCGGAGATTTTGCTGAATTCCTGCCCAAACACACAGACGATGCCGACAATGCCGAGTGCGGCCGCAACACTGACACGTGCGGTGATCGGCGTACCGAAGAACAGTCGCGAAGCCCACATATTGATCATCGGACTTGCAGAGTAAGCAACTGCCACCATGCCAGAAACGATGTAGAGCTCGGCGTGGTACACAAAAATGTAGCTGACGCAGAACATGCCTGCGCCAAAGATAAACAAATCTCGATGCCCGCCGGCCGCAAACTTGAGTCCGTAACCGCGCCACCGGCAGAACGCAAACAACGCCGCTGAAGCGATCAAAAATCGATAAGCGACCGAAAGCTCGGGGGCGACCTGCCCCAGTTGAAAGGTGATGACGAACCACGTTGATCCCCAAATGAGGACACAGACGCCAAACAACTGAAGATTAGAAAGGTGCATTTCAAGGTTACCGCGCCGCGAACCGATCATTCGGCTCGCGGCGGGAAGTGGGGCCCTATGTGGCTGATGTGGCTGAAGTCAGCACGAATCTAGACGTGAGCCCCGATGGCATAAGCGAAGGTGTTATTTTTCGATACCGAGTTGCCAGAGGACAAACGAGTAGGTCATTGCAATCTCTTTTAGATAATCGTAGCGTCCGGATGCACCGCCATGACCCGCATCGAGATTGGTCTTCAGCAAGAGCGGATGATTGTCCGTCTTCAGTGTACGAAGCTTGGCTACATACTTTGCCGGCTCCCAGTACATCACCTGACTGTCATTCAGGGAAGTCTCCACAAGCATTGCCGGATACGCGCCCCGCTTCAGGTTGTCGTATGGCGAGTAGCTACGCATGTATTTGTAAGCTTTCTCTTGGTTCGGGTTGCCCCATTCCAGATACTCGCCTACCGTCAGTGGCAATGTCGCGTCAAGCATCGTATTCATGACGTCAACAAAAGGGACTTGTGAAACGACCGCCTTGAATAACTCAGGCCGCAAATTCGTCACCGCCCCCATCAGCAGCCCGCCCGCGCTTCCACCCTGGATTGCAAGCATCGAAGGCGCAGTGTATTTCTGTTGAATTAAATGTTCTGCCGTCGAAACAAAATCGGTGAAGGTGTTCATTTTCTTCATCATTTTGCCGTCGTCATGCCACTGCTTGCCCATGTCACCGCCGCCACGAATATGGGCGATGGCGTAGACCATGCCGCGATCAAGCAGAGCGAGGCGGCTCGAGCGGAACGCGAGTGGCAAAGTAATGCCGTACGAGCCGTAGCCGTAGAGTAGAGTCGGCTGCGGCACGCCGGGTTTACGCATAGACTTCTTATAGACCAGCGAAATCGGCACCTTCACGCCATCTTTGGCTGTAGCCATGATGCGTTCAACTTGATAGTCCGCTGGGTTGTAGCCACCTAGGACGGGTTGCTGTTTCTTCAGGATTCGCTCACGTTTTGCAACGTCGTAGTCGAAAACTGAATTGGGTGTGACCAGCGAGCCGTAGTTGAACCGATACAGCTTGTTATCAAATTCTGCGTTTTGCCCGGGCGTTGCATCGTAGGCTGCTTCCGGAAATGCAATGTCGTGTGGCTTCATCGTCTTCATGTCGAACACACGAAGCTGCGGCAGGCCGCCCTTCTTTTCAACGGCAACAAAATAGTCCTTAAAGACATCCACGCCGTCAAGCTTCACATCCTTGCGATGAGGAATGATCTCTTTCCAGCTCCTGGTGTCCGCCTTCAAGCTAACCGGTGCCATGACCAGACGAGAGTTACGACCGGTATCGTTGGTCACAATCAGGAATTTAGTGTCATGGTGGTCGACGTAATACTTGATGTTCTCTTTGCGCTTCGCGTATACGGCGAACACACCTTCCGGCTTATTGGCGTCGAGAATACGCTGCTCCGTGGTCTCGGAAGACTCACTGGTCAGGATGATGTAAGCGCGGCTGCGAGTCGAGTCGACACCAATGTTGTAGAGCTCATCCTTCTCTTCGAAGATTAACTTGTCTTCTTTTGCACCAAGTGTGTGACGGTATAGCTGATTGGAGCGCTTTGTTGTTGCATCCTCCGTCACGTAGAAGATCGTTTTGTTATCGTTGGCCCATGCGACAGAGGTCACTCGTTCAATCTTGTCGGCGAGAACCTCCCCGGTTTCGAGATTCTTGAACTGGAGCGTGTACTGACGAAAGCCGGTGAAATCCACCGAATAAGCCAGCCACTTGTTATCCGGGCTCACAGTCATGCTGCCAATGGACATAAACGCCTTGCCCTTGGCGAGCTCATTACCATCAAGCAATATTTCTTCTTTGGCTTCCAGCGTTCCTTTGCGGCGGGTATTGATCGCGTACTGTTTGCCTTCTTCGGTTTTGGTGATGTACCAGTAACCGCGCATGAAATACGGTACGCTGTCGTCCGTTTCTTTGATGCGACCGAGCATGTCTTTGTACAGCGTTTCCTGGAACGGCTTCAAGTGACCGATGACTGAATCCAAATAGGCGTTTTCTGCCTTCAAATACTCAACGACCGCAGGATCCGACTTCTCACGCAACCAAAAATAATCGTCGACGCGTTTATCGCCAAAATTTTCAAACGTTTTGGGGACTTTTTTTGCAACGGGCGGCGTGGAGGGGACGGACGGTTTTGAAGGCATAGCGGGACTCGGGGAAGGCGACAACTGCGCAGCGGTCTGCGCGGATAGGATGGTGACCTGCGTTACCAGCATAGCGCCGATTATCGTTAGAAGAGTTCGCAGGTTAGAACGAAGACGATGGTTCATGACAGCCTCAAAGAAATAGAGATGCACAATTATAGGGGGCCTGCAGACAAACACGTACCGCGATGCCGTGCGCCCGAGACGATCCAGCCGCTGACAGCTTTTTTTCGCGCGTAGAATATTGACTTGTACGAACCCTGTGAGTTCAATCAATGTTTGCCGTCAACGCGCTGAACGCGCCCTCTAAGACTGAGCTTTACGCCGACCTGAACAAGCAACTAAAGAGCCTGCTGGACGGAGAGCGTGATTTCATCGCCAACGCGGCAAATTTTTCGGCACTGCTATTCAATCTGCTGCCAGACCTGAACTGGGCGGGCTTCTATCTGATGCGCGGCAACGAACTTATCCTCGGCCCGTTTCAGGGCAAGCCGGCGTGTGTTCGCATCCCCGTGCACCCGTCACCGCGCGGGGTATGCGGCAACAGCGCTTTTCATCGCAGAACGTTTCTGGTGCCGAATGTACATGAGTTTCCCGGGCATATCGCCTGCGACTCGGCTTCAAGCTCCGAAATCGTCATCCCCATTTTGCATGGCGACATCCTGGTCGGCGTGCTCGACCTCGACTCACCCAGGCTGGGTCGTTTTGACATACAAGACCAGTCGGGATTGGAACTGATGGTCGCCACATTCATCGCCGCGACCGACCTACCGGCAAAAGCATAAAGTCCCCTATTGACGGGCGTTTTGAAGCATTTTTGCTCGAAAATTCCCGTCCTCGCTAGAGTTTGACTTTGCGTTATCGCTGTATGCGTTTACAGCCTACAGCCTTGCGCGTAACATTGCAGCATGTCGATCAGCTCGCTCTTAGTCGATTTCAACTCCTACTTCGCCTCCTGCGAGCAACAAGATCGCCCGGAACTACGCGGGCGACCGGTGGGCATCGTGCCGATGTTGGCAGACAGCACTTGTCTCATCGCCGCAAGTTACGAAGCCAAGAAGTTAGGCGTGAAGACATTAACCAATGTCGGTGAGGCAAAAGCCAAGATTCCGGACATCGTGCTGGTGGTTGCACGGCATGCGTTGTACATCGACATGCACCATCGCGCCGTCGCCGCAGTCGATGAGATCGCGCCGGTACGCAAGGTACTTTCAATCGATGAGATGGTTTGCGACTTGCCGGCCGGCTATAAGACGGTGGAACGCGCGCGCGAACTCTCGAACGATATAAAGCGCCACCTCGCCACAACCATTGGTGAGTACATGAAAGTCTCCATCGGCATTGCGCCAAACCTGTTCCTCGCCAAACTTGCCTCGGACATGCAAAAACCAGACGGTCTGGTGGTGCTCGAAGCGCACGACGTTCCGGCAAAAATACGCCACCTCGGTTTAAGAGCACTAAACGGCGTTGGCAAAAACATGGAAGCGCGGCTGAACAAACACGGCATCCAGACCATCGACGACTTATATCGTCAGACCGAAGACCAGTTGCACACAATTTGGGGCGGGGTTGGCGGCAACCGTTTCTACCAAAAGCTTCGTGGCGTTGAAGTTGCCGAGATCCAAAATGAGATGGGCTCGATTTCCCACTCGCACGTGCTGCCACCGGCGCTGCGCGATCGTGACAACGCACTCGCTGTGCTCAACCGCCTCACGCAGAAAGCAGCGATGCGTCTGCGTAAGGCCTGCCACACGACAGGTCACGTCGCCATCAAGGTCAAACACCTGAACGCCCCGACTTGGGAAACCGACGCCAGCCTGCAGCCGACCCAAGACACACTCGACTTGGTACATACCATCACCGGCTTGTGGGAAAAGTACCCTAAACGAAAATCTGTCACCCCGCTGCAAGTCGCCGTGGTATTAGGTGACCTCGTGCCCGACGCCGCGCAAAATTTCGCACTGTTCGGCGAAGACCCGACGAAGAAAAAACTCAATGCCGCAATGGATGATCTCAATCTGCGCTTTGGTAAACGTGCCGCCTATTTTGGCGGCGCCCATCAGGCGCTTGATCATGGCAGACTAGGCATCGCGTTTAATCACATCCCTGACGTCGAAACGGAAAGCTAATGTCACTCGCAAACAATATTGTCATCATCACCGGAGCATCGACCGGCATCGGCGAAGAAGTGGCGTATCAACTCGCCAAAGAGGGCGCTCACCTCGTGCTCTCATCGCGCCGGGTAGATGAACTCGAACGTGTCGCCGACAAGGTGCGCGAACTTGGCGCACGCGCGACGGTGATCGCCTGCGACGTCGCCAAAGAATCCGATTGCAAACATCTTATCGACATGACCGTGTCCGAATTTGGCGGCATCGACACCATCGTGCTAAATGCCGGCATGACCATGTGGGCAAAGTTCGCCGACATCAAAGACATGTCGATCATCGAGAGGATCATGCAAGTCAATTACATGGGAGCGGTGTATTGCACGCACTACGCGTTGCCACATTTGCAAAAGAGCCGCGGCCGTATTGTTGGGATCGCCAGTCTGACGGGTTTGGTTGGCGTCCCTACGCGCACCGCGTACGCCGCCAGCAAACATGCGATGCGGGGTTTCTTTGATTCGTTACGAATCGAGTTGCAGGGGACGGGCACGACAGTCACGATGATCTACCCTGGTTTTGTCGCCACCGGTATTCGTGAAAACGCCACCGGTGCAGACGGCAAGGCTGCCAAGATTGATCCGGTGAATAAAGATGAAGTGATGAGTGTCGAGGAGTGCGCCACAATCATCGTCGAAGCGATTACCAACCGTAAACGCGAAGTGGTGATGACCCTGAAAGGCAAACTCGGCCAGTGGTTAAAACTGATTGCACCATCGGTGATTGATGGCATGGCCAAACGCGCGGTCGAGGGCAATCAAAAATACGTCGAAGCAAAGTAACCACCATCCTCGCGATACTGCCAGTTGCGCGCAAAAATGTTCAAAGCTACCCATCCGCAATTGTCATTCCGAGGCCGCGCTTTATGCGGCAGAGGAATCTCATCCTTTAGAATTCGCGGGATGGTTCATTCACCTGTGGCTAATTGCAAACGGATGAGATGTCTCGCAAAACCGCTCGACATGGCAACTCCTAACAACAGCGCAAATTCATAAATGACGTTCAGCACCTGGCTCGCCTATTTCATCGCCACGTTGGTCATCTGCGTGTCGCCCGGTCCCGGCGCATTGTCGAGCATGTCGGCTGGCATGAAGTACGGCTTCGCACGCGGCTTGTGGAACTTAGCCGGCTTGCAAGCGGCCATCGTGGTTAACGTCTTTGCCATCTGGATCGGCTTGGGCGCTCTGCTGGTTGCGTCCACCACTGCCTTCGATATCATGAAGTACTTGGGGGCGGCGTACCTCATCTACCTCGGCATCCAGAAGTTTCGTGAGGAGCCGGTACCCTTTGAGCAAATCGCCGCCCAGACCAATTTCAAAGACACATCACCGTTCGGCATCTTCAAACAGGGGCTGTTAGTCAATCTCACCAATCCAAAGGGTCTCTTGTTCCTCGCTGCCGTACTACCGCAGTTTATCGACCCTGCAAAGCCTACAGCCATTCAATACGCCATCCTCGGCGGAACCATGGTTGTCGTCGATGTCGTGGTCATGATTGGCTATACCGCGCTGGCGTCGACGATCCTAAGAATGCTCAAAGACCCGAACCACATCCGCTGGACCAATCGTGGTGTGGGAAGTTTGTTTGTCGCGGCGGGTGGGGCGCTGGCGGTGCTTAAACGGGCTTGAGGAACTTAAGAATCTGCTCAAGACATTCCGCCGGCTTCGTGAGGGTAAGAAAGTGTGGCCCAGCCACTTTTTCAACTACTGCTGCTGGGAATAACTTACGTAGTGCCTCGGTTGACTCTGCATCAACCAGCAGGTCATGCCTCGCTTCCAAAATCAAAACCTCGCGCGGCATCTGAAAATCACGCGGGGGTTTCCAATTGCGTAGTGCATCTAGCCGTGCCTTCACAACACCGAGTGAAAGACTCTGAATCACATTCAGTGCTTCATCCACGATGTTTCGTGGCGTTTCCCCGTTGAGACAAAAGGATCTCAAGCCGAACCGGACGCCTAACTTCATCAACCAATTCGGAATGAAAGGAGCAACTGAGCCGAGCAGCAGCCGAGGCGGCTTCCCGAAAGTGGCAATGAAAACCGCGGCATTTGGATTCAACCCGTTATGCGCCATCGCGTGGAGAAACACAGCTCCAGAAAATGACTCTGCGATTACCACAGCATGAGGAGCTTTCTTCAGCGCAGACTCGAGCAGCTTGCTGCACGCTTCCAGCGTAACTGCGGAGCTTGGGTACAGAACAACATGGCAGTGGCCGGACTCGCCAAGCAACCTAGCAAACTTAGTCGAAAGCAGGCCGGTACCGTCGAGTCCCGGCAAAAGAATGTAATCGTTCATACAACAAATTCTCGCACGCGAGGCAGTTGGCTACTTGCGCGACTCATTTATCTCGATGCCTGCCTGCGAGAGACCCCCGTGTGCGCCGCTGAGCAGCGCAGCAAACGCGGGGGCCGTCCGCGAGCAATGTTTGAGGGCGAGCGCAGCCGGAAAATGAACATCAATTCCAACCACGAGCCCGAGTTTTGCGAGTGGCCCGCGCTTGCGAGAAGCGCAAGGAACCCGAAGGGCGGCCGATGTTGCCAACCGCGCGGGGTCGCCTTCTTTTGCTTACTTTTCTTGGCGAAGCAAGAAAAGTGAGTGGCAGCGGGGCCACCCCCGCATAGGTCGTTACCATGTGGCGAACGTTGCCTTTTGCTTAGAAAATTGGGGCCGAGCCTGCGCAGGGACGACAGTTTCTAAAGCGTGGCGCAAAAAGTCTAATGCCTTCTATTGCAACCAAACTTGGTTTCCGGCCTTCGCCGGAATGACAAATTAACTATCGCTGGCTACCCCCAAATACCATCAACAAGAACACCACAAACAAAATCGCACTCACCAAGAAGAAAATCTTCCATCCCGACTTCGGTGATTCACCTTCTACTTCTCCCGTCTGCCCATTCACCACAAACCGATAGGTTTTGCCGCTGAATAGATAAGCCGATACCCACATCGGCAACAAGATATGTTTGAAGGTGAGGTGGCTGTACTGCGTGTTCAGTGAGGAAATGCGCTGGTGGTCTCCGCCGATGTCTTGACGTACCAGCGACTGCACTTTCGCATCGATAAACTCTTTTCCCTTGGCAAATCCCGACTTCAGATCTACCGAATAGGCTTCCGCTTGAAAACCAGTTATGTATTCATCCTGATAAGGTACCAGCGCTCTTGTGTCCCACGTGCGAAGTTTGGTGGTGAATGCACTCATGATGGCGGAACCAATCGCCCCGCCGCCGCTGAGTGAGAAATTATCGGCTACTAGGTCGTTCGCGCCGAGTGTCGTTTTGGAACCCGACACCAACACGTCGTTATGGAAGAACGAAACTTCACCGGAAACATAGCTCCAATCCGTGACGGTCCGTGTTTGTGTGACACGTTCGCCGTTCGAATTGGTGGTGGTGTAGGTTTCAGTACGGTCGTCACCGCGCTGGCCGGTGTATTGTGAAAACGTATTGGCGTCAAAGGTCCAGTAGGGAACATAGAGCCCCTTGATGCCGCCATCACTCTGGGCAAACTTCTTTAGCGCACTGGGTGCGAGCCACAAGCCCTTCAACCACGCGCGCCACTTTTCCTGCGCTTGTAGTTTGGTGATTTTGAATGGCACCAGCGACTCCGGCTTGATGGATCGTTGCGCGTAGCTCGGGCTGGTGATCGGCGTTCCGCAAAAAACACACGTCGTCGCAAACAGATTTGCCGGTAGTGTTTGCTCGCCACCGCAGTTTTTGCATTTGAGCTGTTCTTGCGCGTGGGTTTCGCGCTCAGCCTGTAGTTTCGTCAGCCATACATCCAACGGCAACTCTTCAACGGCGTCGGTCTTTTCGTCAAATTGATTAACGGCACCGCAGAAGTCACACTTGAGCGAGGTTGTGCCGGGCGAAAATGACAGCTTGGCCCCACACGAGCGGCACGGGAACGCGCGCACCTTGTCGGTCATCGCCTCAAGCGTGGTTTGTGACGCGTTCGGGTTCTCCATTAGCACTTATCAAGTGACGGCAGCGCCATCGTGCAGAAAGCACTGCTGAAAGCACAAGTCATAGCGCGTGCGGCGGAGACTGGTCAAGCGTGCGCGCAGGGTCTGCAGACTTGGGCTGTCGTAGTGCGTAATCGAGCAAAAACCAAGCGCCAAGCGCGAGATTAGCGATGGCAAAGGCCACCCCTAGACTGAACCCTTTCCAGTTCATGATCATGTGCAACAGCACCAACACGCAGCCGACTCCGACGAGCCCAGCTGCGGCACGATATAGTTTTGATTTCACAGGAACCTCCGCTGTTATGCGCCAGGAGGAACCGGTGGCGGCACGCTGGCAAAGAGTGCAGACAGTTCGGCGACTTCCCCCGCTTTGGCCCATTGCGCCATACCGGTTTTCCACACGAGGCTATCTCGCGTCAACTTCCCACCGGTGGCTTGGGCTTGCAGCGCGCTCATATCGAACGGCCCGGTTTGGGTGCCACCAACGGCAACATGAAACGTCACAACGGTCGGCAACGGTGGAGGCGCAGCGGTATTCATCGCGCCTGCCGCCATTCCCATCTGCCCCACCATACCCGCACCCATCGCAATGCCCGCACCCAGCCCCATGCCTGCACCAGCGGCCGAGTTGGGTGTTGTTGCCGCGTCCCGTATTGCGCTGGCCGTTTCGTATTGTGTGTAAGCGGCGAGATTACCCACGGCCGCGATCGCACCGCGCTTGTCGATAGCCTTTTCCACTTCTTCCGGCAAGCCCACGTCTTGCACCTGCACTTCGCATAGCTCGAGGCCCATCGCTTCGAAGTCTGGGCCGATACGATCGCGCAGCATCTGCCCCATCAAGGTAACTTTTGCTTCGAGATCGATGATTGACAGGCCCAGCTCAGGCAGTACTTCCTTAATGCGCAACCCAATCTTGCCACGCAGATTTTCTTGAATCTGCTCGGTGGTAAAGCGGCCCTCGGTACCGGCAATATCTTTGATGAAGATACCGGCATCTTTCACGCGAATCGTATAAATACCGAACGCGGTGGCGCGAACAATACCGAATTCACTATCGCGCATCGTCGCCGGTCCCGGCGTTCCCCATTTAAGGTCAGTGAACTTGCGGGTACTGACGAAGTAAATCTCCGCTTTAAACGGAGACTCGAAGCCGTATTTCCAGCCCTGCAAGGTCGAAAGAATTGGAATGTTTTGTGTCGTCAGCGTGTACATGCCCGGCTGAAACACATCGGCAATCTTGCCCTCATTCACAAATACGGCCATCTGGCCTTCGCGCACGGTGAGTTTGGCACCGTATTTGATCTCGTTGTTGTGGCGCTCGTAGCGATAGACGAGAGTATTCGTTGAATCATCGAGCCATTCGATGATGTCGATTAATTCACCAGTCAGCTTCTTTACCCAATCAATCATTTGGTGCTCTCCTTCTAGAGGTCAACGACCCAGAGTCTTAACCAGCAAAAACCGCATAATATTCCCCACGTCGGATCGCAACGTTTTTTCGCTGAACTGTCACCGGCGCGCGTTATAACGTTAGCATGAATCCCTTGGTGGACAAGCGCACCACAAGACTTTGCCCGGAGGCGAAATATGACGGTAAAACTCTCTGGAATCAACATTTTTCCGGTCAAGGGCCTCGGTGGCATTGCACTTGACCAGTCGGACACGACTACGCGAGGGTTGCAGTACGACCGCCGCCTCATGGTCGTAGATCGTGACCATGAATTCGTCAGTCAGCGCGAGCTACCCAAGATGGCGACCATCTGGACCGGGCTCATCGGCAGCCAACTGGAGATTTCCGCACCTGATCAGGAATCGGTGTGTCTGGATATCGAGCCGCGCGCCATCCCAACTCGTCTGGTGCGAGTGTGGGCCTCGCAGGTACCAGCCCACACTGTCAGCGCCGAAGCCGATGCGTGGTTGTCGGAGTATCTCGGGCTCGACGTGCATTTGGTCTACATGCCTGATAGCGCCGAACGCCCGTGCAATCCGGAATATGCGAAAAACAACGAGATCGTCAGCTTTGCCGACGGGTTTCCGTTTCTGATCACCAACGAGACCTCACTTGCGGACTTAAACCAGAAAATTACTGCGAGTGGCGGCGCAGCCGTCCCGATGAATCGCTTCCGCAGTAACTTGGTGGTAAGCGGCGCTGCGGCTTGGGCGGAAGATGGATGGAATGAAATCACCATCGGCAGCGCGGTGTTTCGTGCGGCCAAACCGTGCGGACGCTGCCAAGTCACAACGACCGATCAAGCCACTGGGGAAGTGCGTGGACCGGAGCCGCTGAAGACACTCTCGACCTTTCGTGATACCGACAAAGGCATCCTGTTCGGGGTGAACCTCGTGCCGGTCAAGCTTGGGACTGTTCGACTAGGTGATCGAGTGGAGTTTCGCTAGTTTAGAAAGCCTAGCAATCACGGACATCTTCAGGCAAAAACGCCCGAAACTGCCTGCCAGTAAACGAGATTACGCGTTGGGTTTCACGCGACGATATGGTCAAACATCAGCACCGACGCGCCACCGCTCGCAAAATTCGCCATGTCCGCCACTGCGGCTTGCCCCTCGGGCGAACCGATGCCTGCCTGTAGCGCGGCCATGTCGTCGAAGGTCAAGATAGCGATCTGATGAAACGGCGCAGGGCCGGTCGGATTGACAATGCCACCACTGCTGATTTCGAGCGAGCGTAGCCCGGGGATTTTCTTCGCGATCGGCGTGTGGGTCTTTGCGTAGTACTCACCAAAGGCCTTCGGATCAGCGGGCGGATTGTAGATCACCAGTGCTTTAGCCATCCCAATTTCCTTTGATTTGTACGAAAAAGTGTATCGCTGACTACGCGTGCTTCTTGTCCGACCCGTGATGCGGCTTTAGCAACCAAGCGGCAAGCGCGGGCAATAAGAAGATCGCCCCGACCATATTCAGGAAGAACATAAACGCGAGCAAGATACCCATATCAGCCTGGAACTTTAATGCAGACATTGCCCAGGTAGCGACGCCAAGCGTCATGGTCACCGCCGTAAAGATCATTGCCGTACCGCGCTCGCGCAGCGACAGGAAGAACGACTCGGCCAAGTCTTTGCCTTCTTCCATGTGGATTTCAATCCGGTCATAAAGATAGATACCGTAGTCAACACCGACACCCACGCCGAGTGCGATTACCGGGAGTGTTGAAACCTTCATACCAATTCCGAGCATCGGCATCAACGCCTCGCAGAGGATCGAAACAATTGCCAGCGGAATGAGGATACAAAGTGTGGCGCGCAGGCTGCGAAAAGTCGCCATACACATCAACAAGAGCGCACCAAATATCGCACCGTGCATTTCAAAGCGTGCTTTATCCACCGCTTCGTTGGTGGCCGCGGCGACCCCCATGTTGCCGGTTGCGAGTTTGAATTGCAGATTCGGCGTGTTTGCTTCTTTCGCAAAATTCTTCACTTCGGCAACCATACGACGCAACGTATCTCCTTGTTGATCTGTCGTATTGACGAGAACCTGCATCGCGGAGCAATCTGGATTGAGGAGACCAGTTGCGGTATCCACCGGCGTGACACTCTGCGCCATGGTGGTCGGATCACGCGGCAGTTGGCGCCAACGTACATTACCCTCGTTAAATCCCGCGTTAATGGTCTTGGCAACACCAGGCAACGACATAACCGACTGTGTGCCGGGCACGTTTTGCATGTACCAATCAAATTTCTCGATGGTGGTCATCACATCATAATTGGTACACGCGCCGGGAACGTCTTTGGTCTGCGCAACAACGCCGAGCGTATTCACGCCGATGGCGAATTTGGATACGATCGTCGCGTTATCCATGTTGTAACGCGAATCCGCCCGCAACTCAGGAACGCCTTGCCCGTAATCACCAACCTTTAAGTCCTGCGCTTTCCAGATACCAAAGGCGAGCACGATCACCGATACTCCAATGCTCCATAACGCGTTCTTCTTGCCTGCAAAGCCAGCCGCCGCGCGCCATAATTTGTCAAAGCGATCACCCTGCGCGTGCTCTTTTTCGAGCGTTTGCGGGGAAACCTTAAGATACGACAACAGAATCGGTAACAGCATTTTATTGGTGATGATCATCCACGCCACACCGAGTGAAGCCGTGATACCGAGCTCACGCACGATATCAATCGGGATGATCAAAATCACAGCAAAGCCCAGCACGTTGGTCAGTAACGCGAGGGTGCCGGGGATAAACAAATTGGCAAAGGAATGTTTGGCGGCGTCAAGACTGTTCATGCCGTCAGAGACGGCGCGTTCCCATGATTTGGTCATCTGCACCGCGTGTGACACGCCGATGGAGAAAATCAAGAACGGCACAAGAATCGACAATGGGTCGATACCAAAGCCGATGATGGGCAGGGTGCCAAGCAACCACAACACCGGCATCATTGCGACGACCAACGAAATCGCAGTTAGCTTAATGTCCTTGACGAACCAATACATCAACGCAGCGGTGATCAGAAAGGCAATGCCGAAAAACGCCACCACTCCTTGTGCGCCGCTGGCGATATCACCCACGGCTTTGGCAAAACCAATGATGTGAACCGTGCGATTCGGCCCTTCATGTTTCGCGCGAATCGCGTCCAGCTTGCGGGAGAGTTCGAAGTAATTGAGTTTCTCGATCTTTCCACCCTCTTTTGGAATCGCCTCTAACAGTCCAGCAGAAATCAACGCGCCACTAAAGTCGGTCGCTACGGTACGTCCTATTTCATTGGACTTTTGCACATTCGATTTGACGATCGCCAGATCTTCGGGCGTCCCCTGAAACGTGGCGGGGATGACGTTTCCACCGGCAAAACCTTCTTCCACCACTTCGATGAATCGTGTGTTCGGTGTAAACAACGAACGCACACTGGCCTTCTCCACACCTTCGAGTAACAATACCTCGTTGGTTGCCGCTTTCAGGGTTTCCATGAACTCTTTGTTATAGATATCGCCTTGCTTCTGCACAATGGCAATAGCAACACGATTGGCTCCGCCGAATACGGTTTCGTACTCCTTGTAGACCTTCATGTAGGGGTGTGTCAGTGGCACCATCTTGTTGAAGCCGGCATCCACGCGCAGTTGGCTGGCCGAGACAAGAAACAGCGCCGTCATCACGCTAAATGTAATCAACAGCACTCGTCGGTTGTTGAATATCAGTGCGGAAAATTTGGCAATTAGGTTTTGTAGATTCATTTGGCGGCGAGTCCGAGAAAGACGTCAGGCGATTCTGGGTTGGTGCTAATTGTGCTGTTAGGGCTTCGCGCCAATAGCGGGCGTACTGCCAGGTTTGCTAGCCGATACGCCAGCCGCCCCAGCGGCGAGTGGAACATCACGCGCGCCAGTTTCGCCAACCACCAGCAACGCTGCACCCTTGCCTTGAACGGCTGCGGCTAACGGTTTGATCGTTCCCGATTCGATCGGCGCGAAAGTTCGGCCATTGTCACGAGACACGAGTAATGTTCCGGAAAGACCGGACAAGACGATTGCACCATCGGCCAACTTTGTCGCACTCATCATTGAGGCTTTGGTATTAGTAGCCACCGGTGTCCATGTTTTGAGGCCCGAATCTGCAGCGCGAAAAACGTTGCCGCGTAACCCCAACGCCAATACACCACCATCGTTGGCGAGAATCGCGCCAAAATATGAGCCTTTGTACGGTGACACAACTCGTTCCCAAGTCTTGCCCTTATCGTTGGAAAGTAGCATTGTTCCCGCTTCGCCAGCGATAAACAATTTGCCCTTACCAAGGTTAATGATCGCGTTTAGATGCTTGTCCTCGTCGGCCGACTTATCAGCGTCATCTTCAACTTCCATCCCAGCATCACGACCTCCGCGACCTGACTTCGACGGCTTCTGTTTGGCAAGGGCGGGAATCGCCTTGCGTAAAGTCCAAGTCTTACCAGCGTCTAAGGTTTCCAGAAATGCGCCATAGGCGCCCACTGCAAAACCATGATTCGCATCGACAAACAAAATGTCCATCAAAGGCCGCTGATCCTTGGCCGACGAGTAGACCTGTGTCCATTCCTTACCTTGATCGGTGGATTTCAGGATGACCGAGTCGTGACCGACCGCCCAGACCGTATTGGCGTCCGAGAAATACACGCTGTTGAGTAAGGCGAGACCTAGCGGAGTCTTTGCGCGTTGCCAAGATTCTCCGTCGTTGTCCGAATAAACGATGTAGCCACGATCGCCCACGGCAATGATACGTTTGCCTTCACGCGCCACATCGGTCAACAAGAGTCGCGACATCGTCTGTTTGGTCAGCGGACCAACCGCTGGCATAACAGATGGATTGATCTGTGCAAAGGTCGCACCCGCCGACAGCGCGCCACTTGCCAAGACGGTGAGAAAGAATTTACCAACACGTTTCATGATCGGATCACTTTGACTAAGGCACAAATGGAGTCTGTGCAAAGCTATGACATCTGCAATTCACACTACTCTGAAAACGATTCGGGGACAACACCTGCTTGTCCCCGAATCGCATAGGCTTGATTGCTGACGACCAGCTTAGCGTGTGCCCGCTCCGCGAAGTGCTTGCGGCGTGTAGTCTGCCGCTGTACGCTTGATTGGCTGGTAAATTTTACTTTCTTCCGAACGCAGACCCATCGCGATGTAGCGACGTGATTGAAGGTCATGATGCACTTCGATGGTACCAAACCACATCGGAACGTCATACCAGTTCTCGCTATGGAGTTCTGCGAAGCGCCAAAGTTGGCCACGGCCATCGTACTTGTCGACCATGATGACGTTCCAGCTGTCTTCATCAATATAGAAGGTGCGACGTGAGTAGATATGTGATGTGCCGGCCTTGAGCTTGGCATCCACCACCCATACGCGATGTAACTCGTAACGTGTTAGATCTTGGTTGATATGACCAGGGCGAAGCAAATCAGCGTACTTAACCTTAGGGTCAGTCAGGCGGTATGAGTTGTACGGAATGTACATTTCTTTCTTGCCGACCAACGTCCAGTCGTAACGGTCGGTCGCGCCATTGTACATACCGAAGTCATCGTTAGTGCGCAGGCCGTCTGCAGCCGTACCAGGATTGTCGTAAGCGACGTTTGGTGCCAAACGCACACGACGCTGCCCGGGATTGTAAGTCCAAGCAGAACGTGGCTCTTTAGTTTGGTCCACTGTGTCCTTTACCAGCAAGATCTGTCCTGCCAGTCGTGCAGGTGCAGTAACTTCTTGCAGGTAGTTGAGGATCAGGTTTGGCTCACGTTGTGCGACCGGCTTGGACAGGTTGCCGTAGGCGAGGTCGTATTCATACTCAAACTTTACCAGCGCATAGTCACCCGATGCGGTCACCGCAGCTTGCGACCAGTTCATCGCAAAGGTGTCGCCCTTGTAGTGAAGTATGTGGTTCCAAATTGCCTCAACCCCAGTCTTTGGGATCGGAAACGGTGTGCCCCCTGTGCAACCAGTCACGCCATTGCCGCCGGTCGCCAACTTGGCCTTTGCAGCACACTCTTTGGTTTCTTTGTAGGCACCCTCTGGATATGCAGCGGTACGGCGGGTTTGATAAACCGGCAATTTGTAGTTGGGGAACTGTTTCATCATCGCCATTTGTCCGGGCGAGAGATTGTCCTTGTACTTGTCCATGTTTGCCGCGCTGATGGTGAAGAGCGGCTTGTCATTTGGAAACGGGTCAGGGTAATAACCCGATGCCTTGAACGACACGCCAGCCGGGATCTTCGTCAAGCCACCGTCCCATGCGGGAATCGTGCCGGCAGCGTTGGCACCCTTCTCGGCACCCATCGGCGTGAGAGTAGTGCCCAGCTTAGCCACATCAGCGGCGGAGAGTTGTGCGTGAGCGGCGTTTGACAGCGCCAACACGGACAAGCTCGCCGACAGTATTACCGCGAGTTGTTTCGCTTTCATCATCATCCTCCAGAATTATTGGTTTAGAACTTGCATTGCCTTTAGCCCGTCGACGCGCGCTAGAAAGCGGCTACCAGCACCGCCTGCGCGGCGCTGGTAGCTTCAAGCGGTTAGAACGAGTAGGACACTACCAGTGAGACAAAGTCGCGATCTTTGATCGGATTGGCCGACGAGCAGTAGCTTGCGCCCTGCGTTGCGACTTGTGCAGACGCAACGGCTTGCGCTGCTGGAAGCACGATGACATCACTGCCGCAGTACGTGCGTCCACCGAAGTAGCTGGTCCAGGATAAATCAAAGCTTAACTTACGCTGGTAATCGACGTTGGCGCCAATTGACAGCGACTTCACACCTTCGTTAAACGTCTGGGACACGCCCTTGACGTCGTGGTTAAACGCAATGCGGGGCGCAAAGTTTGCGCCCATAAATGCGTTCGCGTACTCAAGACGGCCAACGAGGCGATAACCGTAGGAAGTCTCAGTGATGAAACCGGTGTCCTGTACCGCACCCGCGCCGGTCGCAGCCGCGCCCTGCGCTGTTGCAGGCAAGAACACCGCCGGACCGTTGTACTTCACATCTTGACGCAGGCCGTTGTACTTGGTGTAGCCGAACTCACCGACCATCACCAGTTGCTCGGCGTTAAAAATCGACGGGATCGACTTGGTTGCCGTCATCTGGAACTGACTCATCTTGGTCCGATCCCAGCCGCGTTGGAACGTCCCGTTAGGCACCAGACCTGCGGCAGATGCGCCATACGGCAGTGTCGCGCTGACAGTTCCCGGTATGGTAACGAATCCAGTGATCAAGTTTGGTGCGCCTAGCGCCGCCAGCAGCAGTTCCGGTGTGGAATACTGAATTGGCTGGTTCGGCCGGAAAGAGAACTCGCCCTGCAGCGCGACACCGGCCGGACCTTGTGTATTAAAGCTAAAGCCATACAAACGAATGTTTTCTGGATACTCAGCAAAATAGGAAGCCGTTCCTGTTTGATTAGTTGCCGCGCCCAGCGGACCGCCGGTCAGGACAGAAGTCACCGTCCCTTTGATACCCGAGAAGAGTGGAATGCGGCTGTGGTAGTTAAGATAGTAGAGACCGAATTCTGTGTTGTTAAACGCAGGCGCCAAATATCGGAACGCCACACCGTACTGACCGCTATCGGAAGGCGCGACGTCGTTGCCACGCGGTGCCCAGACTTGGGCATCAACCGCAAACGGGCCATACAACGCCTGCGCAACACCACCGGCGCCCGGGGTTGCCAATGGAATTGGATTAATTGGTGCGCGGCGGGTCAAGTCACCGCGACGTCCAAAGCCAACGAATACCTGTGTGGAGTCATCGGAGGCAAAGTCGTTGTTGCTCCAATACGAACCGCGCGGGTCGAGCTTTGTCTTATCGTGATTGAACTGCACAAACGCTTCCATGCTGGCGTTTTTCGTCAACTCCAGCGAAGCCCAAACACTTGCCGTTGGCAGCAAGGCTTCCTTCACTTCAGAACCTGGCGTGCGCAACTTGACCAAGTCAACTGCATTGATGGAGTTGATGCTGTTCGGGATGAACGTCGATTCGCCCCAGGAGATGACCTGGTTACCAGCACGCAGGCGCAAATTCTTGCCGTAGATATCGAAGCCCTTAGAGACAAAGGCATCCAGCATGCGCGCCTCGTTACCCATACGCTTTCTTGCGATCGGGCCGAGTTCAGACTTGTTGCGATTGGTGAAATCGGTGAAGTAGGTGCCGCGGAGGAGCAAGCCCCAGTCTTCCCACTTGGCCGACAACTCATGCGTGCCCTTTAGCACATTGGCAAATGGCTGATTCTTTTTGTAATTGCGCGCGCCGTCGTCCTCGTTTACCGAACGTGCAGTACCGCCGTTTGCGATACCGATCAGATCTCTCGAAGGGTCTTGTGTGCGAATCGAAAGACCGTACGAGAATGTAGAGTCAAAGCTACCAGTCAGACCATTGTCAAACTTGAACTGCTCGGCGCTGGCAGCACCGGCCAATGCAAGACCAATGGCGAGGGCGGATAACTTCAGCGTGGGGGCAACAAAATGAACGCGTGTGCGTTGGGCTTGGGACATCTCTAAATCTCCTCGGCGGATTCATGAAAAAATTCTTCTGGTTGGGCGGATGTCTCAACCTTACTTCAACATCTAACACGCCCAACATATCAGCGAAGACTTTACCGGAAAAGTCTGCAACAGGTGTTGTTTTCCTGCACGAAAAGACAGCAGATTTCATGCGGCAGCGCACAAATTGACCGACTAGTCAGCAACAATGGCAGAACCGCCATTTATATTGCGCTGCAGCAAGGATAGTTTATTGAACTACGGTGGGAAGCACTACCGTCAAAGTGCCTCGAATAAACCAGCAGCGCCCATACCAGTACCGATACACATGGTTACCACGCCCCACTTTTGTTTGGTACGCCGCATCCCGTGCACCAATGTTGCGGTACGCAAGGCACCAGTCGCGCCGAGCGGATGCCCTAGGGCGATTGCACCGCCCTGCGGATTAACCTTGTCGGGATTGAGGCCCAAGTCCTTCATCACTGCCAGTGCTTGCGCTGCGAAAGCCTCGTTCAACTCGATCCATCCTAGGTCGTCCTGATGAACGCCCGCTTGCGTGAGCACCTTCGGAATCGCCTTGATGGGCCCGATACCCATAATCTCCGGTGGTACGCCAGCCACCGCAAACGAATGAAATCTTGCCAGCGGTGTGATGTTGTACCTTTTCAGCGCGCGCTCTGACATCAAGATCACCGCGCCTGCTCCGTCGGACATTTGCGAAGAATTCCCCGCCGTTACACTGCCACGCGCCGCAAACACCGTGCGCAATTTTGCGAGTGATTCGATGGTCGAGTCAGGTCTTGGACCTTCATCATTTTCCGCTGTTTTCTTTTTGTGTTTGATCGCACCCGTGGCGAGATCAGGTGATGCGGTATCAATTTCGTATGGGGCGATTTCTTCGCGGAACAGTCCATCCGCAATAGCCTTGGATGCCTTCTGGTGTGAGGCGACCGCAAAGGCGTCCTGCTCCTCGCGCGTGACTTTCCACTGGTTTGCGACATTCTCTGCCGTGATCCCCATCCCATAGGCAATGCCGATGTGATCGTTGTTCGCAAATACGTTCTGATTCAATGCGATCTTATTGCCCATCATCGGCACCATCGACATGCTTTCGGTACCGGCGGCAATCACCACGTCGTCGTCACCAGTGCGAATGCGGTCTGCCGCCATGCTGACCGCCTGCACCCCCGACGCGCAAAAACGGTTGATGGTGACCGCCGGCACGCTGTCGGGCAATCCCGCCAGCAGCACGCCGATGCGCGCCACGTTCATGCCTTGTTCGCCTTCCGGCATTGCGCAGCCTACGACGACATCGCCGATGTCATGTGGATCGAGGCCAGGCACCTTTGCAATCGCGGCGCGCAACACGTGCGCCAGCATATCGTCTGGGCGGACGTTCTTGAACATGCCGCGGGGTGCCTTGCCGACCGGGGTGCGCACGGCAGCAACGATGTAGGCGTCTTGAATTTGTTTGGTCATTTCATTTCTCCAGTTTGTTTCAGTGGCACCGTAACGCCAATTTATCTAGTGAGCATGCCTGTGCGAGTCGCCGAACAGCGCAGCAGACGCAGGGGCTTTCCGCGAGCAATGTTTGAGGGCGAGCCAAACCAAAACCTCTTGCGAGGCACGACGTACGAGCCCGAGTTTTGCGAGTGGCCTGCGGCGGCGAGCAGCGCAGGGAACCCGAAGGGCGACAAACCCGGGGGCACCTTTCTTTGCGTACTTTCTTTGTCGGAGCAAAGAAAGTGAGTAGCCGCCGCGTGTTTGCGAACCCGCCCCCGGCATCGGCGTTCAAAAAAAGTAGACGCTTCGTCGAGGCGCGACTAACTTGGGTCCCGGCCTGCGCCGGAACGACAGTTTTAAGGTGGTCGTTCGTGATTGAAAAGTCCCGCATATTTAATTCCGCAACGGCTTGCCGTTTTTGAGCATAAACGCAATGCGCTCCTGGGTCTTCGGCATCTTTGCCAACGCGACAAAGTGTTTACGTTCCAAATCGAGCATCCACTTTTCATCAACCAACGAGCCCGGCTCAACCATGCCGCCGCACAGCACCTCAGCAATGCGCGATGACACTTCGTAGTCGTGCTCCGAGATAAAGCCGCCCTCTTTCATGTTGATGAGCATCATCTTCAGCGTCGCAACACCTGTGTAACCCGCCACCGGGAACGGTGCCGCAGGCAGCGCAGGACGCCAGCCGCCTTCCGCCATCGCGCGCGCTTCGGTCAGTGCCACGTAGAGCAACTCGTCTTTGTTGAAGACGATACGATCAGATTCACGCAAGTAGCCCATCTCTTTGGCGTGCTCGCCGCTCTTGGAGACTTCGCCCATCGCGATGCGCGTGAAGATTTTTTGCAGCTGGGGCATGACATCGCCACCCTGTGCTGCGAGTGCTGCGCGCATCGCGAGTTCTTTGCAACCCGCACCTGCCGGCAGCAAACCCACGCCGGCTTCAACCAAGCCGATGTAGCTCTCAATCGACGCAACAACTTTGTTCGAGTGCATCACAAACTCGCAGCCGCCGCCGAGCGCCATGCCATCAACGGCTGATACAACCGGTACCATCGAGTGCTTGATGCGCATTGAGGTGTGCTGGAACTTAGCCACCATGGTCTCAAACTCATCGTATTTTTCGGATTGCAGCGCTTCGAGCGCCTTGACCAGATTTGCCCCGACGGCATACGGCGCTTCGTGCCAAATCACGGCCGCTTTGAAATTATCTTCAGCGAGATCGAGCGCTTGCAACACACCGTCGAGCACTTCTTCGCCGAGCGAATGCATTTTTGACTTAAACGACAGAATTGCGATGTCTTCGAAGCCTTTCGTTGTCCAAACGCGCACGCCTTCGCTATCAAGAACCGTTGTACCCTTGTCTGCGCTTTTGCCAACACGCTCACCTAACAGGAGTTCCGGGAAAATTTGCCGCTGATACGCCGGCAGCGATGAACGCGCTACCGTCGATTTGGAAGATGCCGAGTACGAGCCTTCCTGCGAGTGCACGCCGACACGACTGGCCTCGGTCACCCAAGCGGGCAGTGGAACATTCGCCATCGATTTGCCCGCAGCGATATCCTCGGCGATCCAGGTTGCGATTTGCTGCCAACCCGCCGCCTGCCAGGTTTCGAACGGCCCCATCTTGTAGCCAAAGCCCCAGCGAATCGCAAAATCGATATCGCGCGCAGAGTGGGCAATATCTGCCAATTGCACCGCACAGTAGTGCCACAAGTCGCGGAAGATAGACCACAAGAATTGCGCTTGTGGGTTTGTCGATGCACGAAGGGCGGCAATTTGCTCCGCTGGGTTTTTGATTTTTAGCATCGCCGCAACTTCGTCATCCATTTTGCCGGTGGATGGGCGGTAGTCTTGTGCCGCGAGATCCAACACCAAAATGTCTTTACCTTTTTTGGTGTAGATGCCCGCCTTTGTCTTCTGGCCGAGCGCGCCCTTGGCAAGCAGCGCCTGCAACCACGCGGGGCTTTGATAGTAGTTGTGCCACGGATCGTTGGGCAGCGTATCGGCGAGTGTTTTGATGGTGAGCGACATGGTGTCCAAACCAACAACGTCTGACGTCCGGTAGGTCGCCGATTTGGCGCGACCAATCGCAGGGCCGGTCAGTGCGTCAACGACATCAAACGGCAAACCAAACTGAGCAGTGTGGTGCATCGTTGCCGCGATCGAGAAAACACCAATGCGGTTCGCCACAAAATTCGGTGTGTCCTTGGCGCGAACCACACCTTTGCCAACGGTGCTGGTCAAAAAAGTTTCGAGCTGATCGAGGATTGACGGCTCGGTCAGCGCGGTTGGGATGAGCTCGACTAACTTCATGTAACGCGGCGGATTAAAGAAGTGAATGCCGCAGAAGCGGTGCCGCAATGCTTCTGGAAACACCTTCGACAATTCGGTAATCGACAAGCCCGACGTGTTCGACGCAAAAATCGTTTTCTCGGAAATGAAAGGTGCAACTTTTTCGTAGAGTGCTTTTTTCCAATCCATACGCTCGGAGATGGCCTCGATGATGAGGTCACAACCGCGCAGCAATTCAAGATGCTCGTCGTAATTTGCCTGCGCAATCTGGGCGGCCTTGCTCTTGACCGCAAATGGATCGGGTGAGAGTTTCATCATGCCGTCAATCGCTTTCATGACGACGCCATTCTTCGGCCCTTCTTTGGCCGGCAAATCAAACAATACGGTTTGCACGTTGGCGTTGGTCAGATGCGCGGCAATTTGCGCGCCCATCACGCCGGCACCAAGAACGGCGACTTTACGGATATGAAAATTGCTCAATTCAGACTCCTACTAATCAAAAGTTAAAACTCGTCAAAAGGTAAAACCCCCTACAGGACGGTTGTTTTCAGGCAATTTTGGTTGAAAACGCCCGTCAGTAAAGGACTTTCTAAATCGGCGGCAACTCACGTGGATTGCCGTTGTCGTCTATGGCAACATAGGTCAGTTGCGCTTCGGTAACTTTCACCACTTCGCTGCCGATGCGATGCCGCTGCGCATACACCTCAACATCAATGGTGATCGAGGTGCGCCCCGACTTGACGACAGCGGCATAAAAACTCACCAGATCACCCACGAACACCGGCTCCTTAAAGGCAAAGGAATTCACGGCGACCGTTGCCACTTTTCCCATGGCGCGTTGGGCGGCCGGTACACTGCCCGCCAAATCAACTTGTGCCATGACCCAGCCGCCGAAGATTGTTCCATTCGCATTGGTATCAGCCGGCATCGGGATGATGCGGATGGTTGGTTGCTTATCCGCTGGAAGTGTGACCACGGTGGAGATTCGCATTTGTACAAACTACCTTTTCTTAATTTGGAGTGAAGTGCGACGCACCGCATTAGACGGTATGCCCTTTGTACATTGATTCAATCGCCGCCGCGTACTTATTCACGATCACGCCACGCTTTAGCTTCAGCGTTGGTGTGATGAGTCCGTTATCAATCGTCCACTTTTCTTTAACCACACTTACCTTGCGTACCTGCGCGTAGCCAGGAAAACCCTTGATTTGTTTTGCAATGCGTTGAACAAGCAGTTTTTCGGCCTTGTCACTGCTATCGGTCGTGAGATCCACTTTTGCATCGGCTGCGGCGCGCGCCCATTCGTCGTCGTTCAGTACCGCCACCGCTGACAAATACGGTTTGCCTTCGCCAAACACCAGTACTTGTTCGAAGACCGGGTCGAGTTGAATCGCCAGTTCCATATCCACTGGCGGTACTTTCTCGCCGTTGCCCATTACGATGATGTCTTTCAAGCGCCCGGTGATGGTTACAAAGCCGTGTTCATCAACGGCAACTTGGTCGCCGGTGCTGAGCCAACCATCGTCAGACAATACCGCTCGCGTTGCCTCGGGGTTCTTCCAGTAGCCCATCATGATGTTTGGGCCACGCGCCATCAACTCGCCGTTGTTTCCCACACGCAGCTCCACCCCCGGAACCGCCGGGCCGATGCTGTGCGGATTATTTTTCTCCAGCAGATTTACCGTCAACAACGGGGATGCTTCGGACAGTCCGTAGCCCTGGCAAATTGGCAACCCAAGACCGATAAACACCTTCGCCACCGACGGCGATAACGCCGCACCGCCTGAGATAGCAAACCTCAATTTGCCGCCAAGCCGATCGAGCAATTTCCTTGCGACCAATTTTTCCAGTAACGGCCAGAGAAAATACTGCGGCTTCCATTTGCCACGACCGTGTTCGTATTCAAACTTCGCCCAACCTGTCTCGACCGCAAACTCGAACAATCGGCGGCGAATCGGCGAGGCTTTTTTCAACTGTTCTTGAATCGCCGCGTAAAAGCGTTCGTAGATACGAGGCACCGAAAAGATCACGGTAGGCTGGACGATACGAAAATCTTCTGCAAGCTGCGGGATTGAACGAGAGAAGACGATCGACGCACCTGAAACGACGTTCAGATAGTAGTCGCAGGTACGCTCAAACATATGCGAGAGCGGCAAAAAGGACAGGAACACATCTTCGGGATAAACGTCATACACCGCCAAGCCTGACTGCACATTTGCCAGCATATTGCGGTGCGACAGCATCACACCTTTTGGTCGCCCTGTGGTGCCGCTGGTGTAGACGATCGTAGCCAGCATTTTGGCCTCGGTCGCGGGACGATCGAAACTACCCGGTGTCGACGGTAACCAGTCCGCAAACGTGATGAGCCTCGGTTCATCCGGGTCCACCACGGGTTTAATACAAATGATTCGCTGCAAACCGCCCAACTGTTCCCTTACGGTCTTCAAGCGTTTCCAGTGCTCTTCACCGTCGATGACGATTGCTTTGACTTCAGCGTCATTTAGGATGTAGGCGACGTTGTCGGGCCGGTCATCAACGAACAAGGGCACCGGCACCATGCCGTTGGCATACGCCGCCTGATCAAACAGCACCCAGTTGACGCTGTTTTTCATCATGATCGCGATACGATCACCAGCGCTCAAACCATCGCGGCGAAGCCCTTCGCGCGCCAGAGCAACCAAATCACCAATCTCCCGCCATGTGACGCCGCGCCATTCTTTGGTCGCGCTTTCATACTCGCGATACGCCGGAGCATTGGGTGAGGTCCGGCAACGCAAAGCAAACACGTCAGCGATGGTCGCGCTGTCCTCAAACATCAGGTAGCGTGTACCGCGGCGGTTCTGCAATACAGGCTGTTGGGATGATGTTGGTGCCAACCGAACTCCTTGCGCGACTAGTCGTTTTTCGTCATTGGAAGCGAGGTGTCGGGGCAGCCCCGCTTCCTGCTGAGTGTGCGCGATTATACGTGGCAGCCCACTGCAAAGCCGAAGCCATCATCCGGCTGTCTTTGGCTTTTTAGGACTCACCCACATAATGACGTCTGCCTGGCATACCGTTGTGCCACGCATATCCTTGATGTCAACATGTACCACTGACTCACGCGGCTCACCGTCCGCAATATCGGGCGCGGTACAGTGCGCCACAACATCCGTCTCCGCTTTCTTCAAGTACTTCACGTTCATGCCTTTCGGCAACCAACGCATATCTTTTGATAGGCTTGCTTCCATCATGGTTCCTGCACCGATTTCGGCGAGGTTGCACAGCGCGATGGCGTGTACGGTGTGAATGTGATTGTGGACCGCACGGCGATTCGGCATTGAAACGCTGGAGAACCCCGGCCGAAGTTCCTCGAAACGCGGCTTGATCGTCGCGAAGTACGGTGCCTTCCAGCAGATAATGCGTGAGAAAAACCACTTGCCAAGGGGCTTAGTGGAAAGCGAGGTCCACAAACTGAGTACTCGATTCATCTTGCGAGACACAACTAGATCGACGACCAAGCGGCATCCGGCGCAAACCGCGCACCGTGTTTGTCTTGTAGTGCCTTCATCTCCGCGAGCAATACATCTTTACCCGCGGAGCGAAGATAGTTGATCGGCCCACCGCGGTGTGGCGCAAAGCCGGTGCCAAAAATCACACCGGCGTCGCAAAGGTCCGCATCAGCAACAATGCCTTCACGCACACACGCGACTGCCTCATTCACTGCCGGCAGCGTCATACGCATCCACAGCGGTGCCAAATCAACCGTACCCGAACCGTTCGACTTTTGTGGACGACCGTTCACCCACTTGTAAAAACCTTCGCCGGTTTTTTTTCCGAGCTTTTTGGCCGCAACGAGTTCCTGAATCTTCTTTGGCTGTGGGTTACCGGGTTTGTGCAATTCGGTTCCGACCGCGAGACCAACATCGAGTCCCACCGTGTCGGCTAATTCAATCGGCCCCATCGGCATGCCGAATTCTTTTGCCGCCGCGTCGATGGTCTCCGCCGGAATACCCTCCTCCAACATCACCTGTGCTTCGGTCATATAGGGCGTCAAGATACGATTGACCAAAAAGCCCGGCGCGGATTTAACTGGTAGAGGCAGCTTGTCGATCTTCTTCACAAAAATTTGCGCCGACTGCATCACCTGATCGGAGGTCTGCGGTCCCTGCACGATTTCGACCAGCATCATCATCGCAACGGGATTAAAGAAGTGGATACCAACCAGCCGCTCAGGTCTCGCAAGGCTGGTTGATAGTTCTTGCAGTGGAATCGACGAGGTATTGGTCGCCAAGATAGCGCCTGGCTTCAGGCGCGGCTCGATTGATGCGTATAACGTCTTCTTGATTTCTGCGTTTTCTATGATCGCTTCAATCACCAAATCGCAGTGCGCAACACCGTCACCCTTCACGTCGGGTATCAAGCGATCCATTGCGGCTTGTATCAGATGCGCTTCCTTGAATTTTTTCTTGTAGAGCGCCACCGCACGCTTGATCGCCGGTGCGATACGGTCGTGATCCAAATCTTGCAGGGTAACGGTCATCCCCTTGAAGGCGCACCATGCCGCAATGTCACCTCCCATCACGCCAGCACCCACGACGTGTACGTGTTTGATATCCGACGAACCCGCGCCCAGCGCCTTCAGTCGGTCCTGCAGCTTAAAAATTCGAATCAAATTGCGCGCGGTTGGATGTTCAAACAACTTCTGCATCGAAGCGTTGGCATCGGCTGGTACCTTACGCGGGTCACCATCGTACTTCTCCCACAGATCGATAATCGCGTAGGGCGCGGGATAGTGATCGCGCCGCGCCTTTTTTGCGACTTGTTTGCGCGACGCATTGGCCACCAGGCCGCGAATGACCGGCCAATTTGTGATCGCATCTTTTAGCGCAGGGTGATGTGGTGGAGGCGGTTTTCGCAGCAGCATGGTCGCCGCATTGATGAAGTGACGGCGCGGTGTAACGACGTCTACCAGCCCCATGCGCTTGGCGGTTTTTGCGTTGACTGCACGCCCCGTCAACATCAGCCCCAACGCCTGACCCGCGCCAATCAGGCGTGGCATGCGTTGCGCACCACCCCATCCCGGGACGATGCCGATCATGACTTCAGGAAGCGCCATCTTGGTCTTTGGACCCTCGTCGGCAATTCGGTAACGACACGCGAGTGCTAACTCGGTACCGCCGCCCATACAAAAGCCGTGAATCAAAGCAACGGTGGGAAAGGGAAGCGCCTCAACCTGATCAAACACATCGAGTCCGAGCTTGGTCATCGCACCGGCTTCTTCGACGGTCTTGAAGCTGGTGAATTCATCGATGTCTGCGCCCGCCGCAAAGCCATTATCTTTGGCAGACTGGATAGCGAGGCCTTTGACCGGGTTGGTTCGCAGATAGCTGCATACATCGCCCAACTCGCGCAGCGCCTCGGAGGAAAATGTGTTGGTTGAATCTGTCGAGCCGTCGGGTTTGGCGCGATCAAATGTGAGGAAGCCAAGACCGTTGGATTCAACCTGAAGGTGCCAGTGTTTCCAGTTCTGCATGCGCTGCTCCGAGTAGTGCGATATCTTGATTATTCATCGACAAACTCGCCTGTCGGCGGGCATTTTCAGCCACAAATGCTTGAAAACGCGCACCAATAGGCGAGTTTTGAAAGCGGGACTACGGCCGCTCCAACAACATTGCGCCGCCTTGGCCGCCACCGATACAAAGGCTAGCCGCCGCACGTTTTCCGCCAGTGCGTTGCAGAGTTTTCAATGCATGCAGCACAACACGCGCGCCGGATGCGCCGATAGGATGACCGATGGCAATCGCCCCGCCGTCAACGTTGAACTTGGCGCGATCCACTGTACCGAATGCGCCGCTCAAGCCGAGCTTCTCTTTGCAATAGGCTTCCGATTCCCACGCCGCGAGACAGCCGAGCGCCTGGGCGGCGAAGGCTTCGTTAATCTCAAGGCAATCGAGATCCTTAAGGCCCAGACCGTTGCGCAACAGCATCGGCGTAATCGCGTGCACTGGACCCAAGCCCATTTCCGCAGGATCAAGCCCGCTCCACTGCGAATCAACAATCGCGCCGAGCGGCGTCAAGTCGTACTTCGCAACCGCTTCCTCGGACGCGAGTATCAACATCGCCGCACCGTCGGTGACTTGTGATGCATTGCCTGCTGTTACGTTGCCATAGGTCTTGTCGAAGACGGGGCGTAACTTGGCCAGTCTTTCCTTGGTCGAATCGGTGCGCACACCGTCATCTTCCCTGTATACGATGCCCTTTGCGTCAATCAGCGGCTCTATTTCGCTAAAGTGACCTGCGGCCCGCCCGGCCAACACTCGCTGATGCGACTCTGCCGCAAACGCATCCATCATCTCACGCGTAATACCGAAGCGCTTGGCGACAATCTCCGCTGTCGCACCCATCGACAGTTTGACAATCGGATCCGTCAAGCCTTTAAGAATTGCGATGACCGGAACGAGATAACTCAAGCGGAATTTTGTCGCAACGCTGGCACGCTGACCAAATGACTTTGCGGCGTACCAATCGGCAAGCCAATTCACCATCGCAGGGCCAAACAAGAGCGGCGCATGGCTCATGGCATCAGTTCCGCCGGCGAGCACAAGATGAGATTTACCGGCAAGGATATTCACATAGGCGGAGTCAAGCGCCTGCATCCCAGAGGCGCAGTTACGCATCACGGTCCATGCCGGCACCTTGTCGCCACAGCCGACGCGAAGTGCCACTACGCGACCGATGTTCGCCTCATCGGCGGACGGCATCGCCGCGCCAACGATTACCTCATCAAATGCAGTTGGCGAAAACTTCTGACGCGCCAGCAATGCTCTGGCGCAGCCGACCGCAAGATCGGCCCCGGAAAACGGGCCCAACCTGCCCTTGGCCTTTAGAAATGGCGTGCGTGCGCCATCAACGACATAGACTTTTTTCATCACGAACCCCTACTCTGCCGCTTCTGCGTACTTTGTTAAGCCGGTAATCGGCTTGCCGGTCGACTGCGCGACTGTCACGCCAAAATGCATATCAAAGTCATCAACACGTACAACTTCTTTCGACAGCACGCGGGCGCGTTTCCAGAGTGCCAGCTCGGTATCGGTGATTACCGAAAGGAATTTTGCCTCTTCGAAAATGGCATCTTGTGCTTTTGCTGTGATGCGGCCGGCTTTTTGCGCCGCCCGCACCTTCGCCTCGACTGGCTCGGCGGCCATCACGGCGTTCATCGCGGCATTTAGCTGCCCCATGATGTCCTGCTCATCATCCGGCAGGTACATACCGGCAATGAGGCGATCACGAGCCGCACATGGTGTGATCAGAATCTTTGCGACTTCGTGGCCGAGCTGATCGGACGGCTGGATCAGAGTCATGCCTTTCGGAAACACCAACCGGCGCAACACCCAAGCAATCGGACGATTCGGGAAATTTTTGATGATGCCGTCCATCGCCACCTGAATTTTGAACGCACAGTCGTAGAGCGCCCATTTGAGTAACGGCAACTCATCTTTTTGTTGGCCACGTTCGTCATAGAACTTGAGTGCGCACGATGACAGGTATAGGTAGGATAGGACGTCGCCCAGACGGGCGGAAAGTTTTTCCTTACGCTTTAGCGAGCCGCCGATCACAAACATGGAAACATCCGCCAGCAATGCAAACGCTGATGAGAAGCGCGTCATCTGCTGGTAGTAACGTTTAGTTTCCGGGCATGCAGGAGCGGGCAGGCCAACACCTGCGGTAATTCCTAGCCAGAGTGAGCGAGCGGCGTTGCAGATGGTGAACTTGAGATGTTCCCAGAATGCCTCGTCAAACGCGTCGAGTGAATCTTCTCTCGCCGCTTTCATTTCCTTCAAAACCCATGGGTGGCAGCGGATGGCGCCCTGACCAAAAATAATCAATGAACGCGTGAGAATGTTTGCTCCTTCAACAGTGATCGCGATTGGCACTTGCTGATACGCGCGCCCGAGATAATTGTTTGGTCCGAGGCAAATTCCCTTGCCCCCATGGATATCCATCGCATCAACCACCACCTGCCGCATGCGCTCGGTTGCGTGGTATTTTGAGATTGCGGAAAGTACGGAAGGTTTCTCGCCTAGGTCTAATGCGCCTGCGGTGATGGTGCGGGTTGCGTCCATCAAATAGGTCATCGCGCCGATTCTGGCAAGCGGCTCTTCGATACCCTCAAATTTGCCAATTGCTGTTTTGAACTGCTGACGAACACGCGAGTATGCGCCCGACGTAAATGAGGTCACTTTGCCAGCGGCTATCGACTGTGCAGGAAGTGAGATGGAACGGCCTGCTGCCAGACACTCCATCAGCATGCGCCAACCCTGTCCCAGCATCGCTTCGCCACCGATGATCCAATCCATCGGGATGAACACATCCTTACCGGAGTTTGGTCCATTCATAAACGCGGCGTTGAGCGTCATGTGACGGCGTCCAATGTTGACGCCGGGATGATTGGTGGGAATGAGGGCGCACGTAATGCCAAGATCAGTCTCACCACCCAACAACCTGTCAGGGTCGTAGGCTTTGAACGCCAAGCCGAGAATAGTGGCGATCGGCCCCAAGGTGATGTAGCGTTTTTCCCATGTCAGGCGCAGGCCGAGTGTCTCGACGCCATTCCACATCGCTTTGCAGACGATACCCGCATCTGGCATCGATGCGGCATCAGAACCCGCCTCAGGGCCGGTGAGTGCAAAACAGGGAATCTCAAGACCTTTCGCGAGTCGCGGCAGATAGTAGTCTTTCTGCGCCTTGGTACCGTAATGCATCAGCAATTCACCTGGGCCCAGTGAATTCGGCACCATGACTGAGACCGCCGCAGTCGAGGAGCGCGTTGAAATCTTCATCACCACCTGGCTGTGCCCATAGGCGGAGAAACCCTTGCCGCCATATTCCTTGGGAATGATCATGCCGAGGAAGCCGTTATCCTTGATGAACTGCCAGACGTTTGGTGGTAAGTCGTGTGCCTCATGGGTGATGTTCCATTCGTCGAGCATGCTGCACAACTCGTTGGTTGGACCATCGACAAACGCCTGCTCTTCAGCCGATAGCGTTGCGCGTGGCACTGCGAGCCATTTATTCCAATCGGGCCTGCCAGAGAAAAGATCACCATCCCACCAAACCGTGCCGGCCTCGAGCGCTTCCTGCTCAGTCGATGACATTTGTGGGAGCAACTTCTTGTACGTTGAAAACATCGGTGACGACAGCAACGCCAGGCGTAATGCTTTACTGTTGGCAATCACCGCGAAGGCGATGAAGGCCATCCAGACCATCCCCGCCAACACACCGCCAATCGCCCCCGTTACGGACCCAACAACGAGTCCAGCCCCGACAACAACCGACCATATCAATGCCGAGGCCGAGTGGTACGCCAGCGCCCAAATGATGGCGAGGGCAACAAACACAGTGATGAAGAAAGTCAGCATGGTGATTCCTTTTCGATAAAGCGTAATAGGTCGGTGATACTGAGCAACATCTACTTTCTAGGTAACTCTCAGTCTGATTCTGAAAACCATTGTTGCTGGTCTTGGGCCGTACCAACAGGTGCCCGCAACCCGGCGGCAAGAAACGGGGCAAGCCGTTTCAGGAGCAGTTCATCGTTATCGACGTCTTCCGGCTGAATCTGCGAAATCAGTTTGAGGCCATCACTTCCCGCCAGCGTGTAGGAAAGCGCGCCCATCACGAAATGCAGGCGCCAAGAGACTTCCTCACGCGGGAGGTGGGGTAGAGCCTCACCAAACGCGGCACGAAAACGACCAATCATCTCCGCATACTGCCGCGAGAGGAATTCTCGGATGAATGGCGCTGGATCCGCATAAGCGCGCCCAAGCAGGCGAAGGAAGTTTTTGCCGCCCTGCTCGTGGTCGCGTGCCAACTTCAACGCTGGGATGAACATGGCGGATAAGATCCGCTCACAGGTCAGCGGCTCGCCACCCGCTGCAGCCTCGTAGGCAGCCAGCAGTGCCATGCGGTCATTGTTCATGGGATCCAAGCGCCGGGTAAACACCGCTTGGAACAACTCTTCCTTGGAGCCAAAGTGGTAGTTTGCCGCCGCCAAATTTACGCCCGCTGCCGTGGTGATCAGACGCAGGCTGGTCGCCTCAAAGCCATGCTCCATAAACAATTCTTCCGCAGCGTCGAGAATCCGGCGCTTGGTATCGCCCGCATCGGCAGGTTTGTCCGTCAGCTTGCCAACAACACTGATGGCAATGGTCGCTGGGATAGCACCAGTGCTACTAGAAACAACTTCTACGGGCAGTCGACGTACGACCGGTTGGCTCATTGTCTAATCATTTCAGTGGGTTATATGGGAAAAGCAAAAAGTTCAAACGAGTGTTTGAAACAAGCGTATTACCACTTATAGATAGGTGTCAATCACAATCGATGTTGCAATGCAGCAGTCCGATGCGATTTATCCCCTTCGAACTGTCAGAGTGTCCATCTGACGTGCACTTTGGAGCGTTTATGACTGAAAAGCCGCGTAAATAAACGACTTTGGGCCAAAAAAAAGCCGCTCATTGAGCGGCTTTTTTGAAATGCAGAAGAAACTCGTTCTTCTTATTAGTCTAGTTCTTCTTACTAGTTCTTCTTTATTGCTTCCAGCATCTTAAACGTCGACTTGTTTGCGCCGATGAAAAGACGTTTGAAGTATTTGCCTAAGCAACGACGCTCTAGCGTGTTGCGGCGGGTACGCTTGCGTTCGCCTGCCATGGTGACTCCTAAAGGTAATTAATATTTTCGAATGCCTTGAATTATAGTGGATTCTGGCAGATCAGTCCGCCCGAATTTTTTCCGCCAGTTAAGCTGCCGCGCGCTGTAGAGATGCCTTCAACGCTTCAGTCAGCGTGCTCAGGCTTTCTCCCAAGTGCGCTTTGGCTTCTTTGCTCATCGGCTTTGCCATCGCCGCGCGGATTTGCGCCTGTAACTGACCAGCGCCGTCGCGCATCAGACTGCGAACGTCCGCAGGGCTATTCGTCGCCGGACGGGTGAGTGCATTGCCGATACGTTTGATATGTTCGCGTTGCAGGTTCCGGCGCATAGTGGTGATGTCGCCACCGGTGCGCAATTCTGACCAAATCGCGTTTTGCAGGGTTTCATACACCTCGGACAACTTCATCGCATCAGCAGGTTTTGCCACCTTGTCTTGGCTATCCAAGAGGCGCTGTGCGACTGCGTCCGCGTACAAGATATCCAACGTCCCGCGTTGCAAGTTAAGCACTGAGTTGGCAATCGAAACGTCTGGATTGCCGCGACCCGGTCCCCAACGATCAAAATGATCAATTGACAGGCGCGACACAAACTCGGGCTTGAATTTGAAACTATCAACCTTAAAGATACCGTCTGTCACCAGTTGCAGCGCTTCGCGTTGTTTGGCCACAGGTGTCGGCGTATAGAGGGCATTGGGGCTGCCAGCACGATCACGCACGTGTTTCACACCGCCCACGTACTTCGCCAGTGATGGTGTGATCTGGCTGAGTGAGCGGAAACCAGATGAAAAGGAGCGGGTCAGGCGTTCATAACTTTCGCCTGGCTTCAACTGTAGCGTTTGCACGCGATCCCAAAGTTCACGCGTCAACTTCATTCGCCTCTTGTAGTACTCGATCGGATCCGCACCTAAGTCGCGTTGGTTGACTTCGGGGTCCATCCCTGCGATCGCGTCCTCATCGGTTGCATAGGCGAGCAACGGATTCGTTGTTGCCTTCATTGCAATCGCGGCAAGATCGGCTTTCTCTGTCTTGGGGTCGAGCGGCTTGTAGGCATATTCGACCGCCAGATAATCATAAGGCCCAAGGGTCGACATGACGTATTCGCCCTGCTTCTCACCGTTAAGGGCTAGGTTAAACGGGTTGTATTCCATCACCGATCCTGCGATGCCGTTCAATTTCGTGAAGTTCGGATCTTGGATTTGTTTGGTGGTGTATATCATCGATGAACGGAAGTTGTGACGGAAACCGAGGGTATGCCCCACCTCGTGCATGATGACGTCAAGCACGTAGGCTTGCGCGAGTTTCTCGGCTTCCGGCGAGTCCATGTCCAACCCGCGGGCTTCCAAAACATCCATCGCAAAGTTGAGGTCTTGCGCCTTTTCCGACATGTAGTTGCACTGCATGTAGAGAGCCTGCTGTTTCAAAGATGGTGCCATCGCTCCGGCCAGCGCCGCATCAAACACCAACGGCTTGCCAATGTCTTCGACAACCAGCCGGCGTGCGCCACGGCCAAAGACATCTGACATCCCTATGTCCGCATCCAAGATTTCGCCGGTGCGCGGGTCCATGTGCGATGGTCCGATGGCAAAACCAACATCGGCCCCGGTGAACCAGCGTACGGACGCATGACGCGCATCCATCGTATCGAAGTCGTCTTTGTCAGTTTGGTGTTTAACGACAATTGCGTTTTTAAAGCCAATCTTCTCAAACGCCTTGTTCCATTCGAGTACACCGAGCTCTACCGACTTGCGATATTTGCTCGGGATATTCTTGTCCAACCAAAACAAGATCGGCTGTTTCGGCTCCGACATCGCCGCGTCCTGATCCTTCTTCTCCAACCGCCAACGCTTCACAAAATGCTGCTTCGTTTTGGCAGATAAATCTTCGTCATAACTCACCCGCGTACTCACGAAATGACCTACACGCTCGTCAGCAATTCTGGGGGCCATCGGCTCATCCGGCAGCTTGGCAAACGAATACATAAAGCTGACAAACAAGCTGCGCGGGTCTGGTGTTGCCTGCGGCGGCGTGGGCATTGGCGTCGGCGAAGGCGTGAGCGGCGGGGCCGATAGTTTTGGTACGCTGAAATGTGCTTGCACCTTCATCGCCGTGATCATGTCGTTGTTGGTGACTTGCGAAAAGCTGGTGTTGCGGGTATCCAGCGCGAACGGCATGCGGTAGGCAAACTCAAGACGCGTCAAATAGCCAGGGATATCGGCAAACAATAAGGTGCTCGCGTCAATCAGAATCGCTTTGGACTCGGGGTCTGCTGCAGATGCCGCGACCGCGCTGGAGAGTAATGAATCAGAAAAACTCTCAGAGACAAACTGCGCTTGCGGCGTTCCTGGTGTCGCATAAAACTCGGCGTTCTTCGCCAGAAGTTGAACCTGATTGCCAATCTTCTTGAACACCGCCAGCTCAGCGCCACCCATTTGCGAGCCATACAGGCCACGCTCTCCAACGCTTTGCGGAATGTTGTAGGTAAAGAAAAATGGCTTGTCAAATTGTTCCGGCTTAATCGCCAGCCAGACTTTTTCATCTTTCTGGTAGGTCGTAAAGAAACCTGGCGTTACCTTCGCGTCTTTGATGATCTAGCGGAAAGGACGCGGGGTGCTTGGCGTTGGCGCACCAACCGCAGGCGCACTTGGTGCGCTCGAAGCCCCGCCGAGCGGAGCAGCTGGGGCTGCGGCTGGTGCCTGCGCAATAGCGGCTGCTGTCAGCGTCGTGAGTACCGCGGCGAGGAGGGTTTTATGAACAAGCGGAAACAACGAATCGCAAGATGCCTTTGGAAACGACTGCATTGGGGTTCCTTCCCTGGTGGTGTAAAACGATGATGAGTTCGGCCTGACTGAAAGACGGGCTGAGTGTTGCAAAGGCGCTGTCCACCGCTCGGCGGGGCCACGCCATGAATTTGCGACGAAGCGCAAAAGGGTTCTATTAACCGCCCTGATTTACGACTGGCAGGGCTCATAAAAAAATGGAGCCCGAAGGCTCCTATGGTGCACGGCGAGTCACGCTAAACGGAGAAGGACGATCCGCAGCCGCACGTGCTGCTCGCATTTGGGTTCTTGATCACAAACTGCGCACCCTCAAGACCTTCTGAGTAGTCGATCTCGGCTCCGATCAGGTACTGATAACTCATCGGGTCAATGAGTAATTTGACGCCATTCTTTTCCATGACCGTATCGTCTTCGTTAGAAATCTCATCAAACGTAAAGCCGTACTGCAGGCCGGAGCACCCACCGCCAGTCACGAACACGCGAAGCTTCAAGTCATCATTGCCCTCTTCAACAATAAGCGCCTTGACTTTGTCGGCCGCACTATCAGAAAACACCAGGGGAGCGGGCATCATCGACATATCATTCATTTAAATCTCCTTACTTCAGTATTTCGGGACAGCAGGCTAATCATCGAGCATCACGTTTAGATTCCGCCTTGTGCTGGTTTGAACTCAATGACTTTATCACTGGCGCGCGCATCAGACTCATGCACCATACGCCCCATCACTACTGCACCAACATGGATCTCAATGATTTTGTAGGTCACGTCACCGGTCACGCGCGCTTTTGGCATGAGCTCTACGTACTCGCGAGCCTTGATTGGCCCAGCCACGGAGCCATTTACAACAACGTGGGCGACTTCAATTTCGCCCTCAATTTTCGCCAGTTCCGATAGCACCAGCGTACTGGGTTTATCACCAACGGCTTTGATATTGCCTTTCACCGTGCCATCCACGCGCAAGCCTCCCGTAAATTGGATGTCGCCCGTAATCACCGAACCGGCACCGATAAGGCTGTCGATGGGGCTGGGCTTGTTTGTTTTTGCGTTGAACATGGTAACTCCTCACTAATTCTTACATGTTGAGGCTACGCTGCACCCTAACTTCATAGCTCGGGAGCGCCAAGACTCGGACCTGCACACTCTTTAACTGCGAACCTTCCGGAATATTAAACCTGCCGTCAATTTTTTGGTAAAAACGGAACTCGATTGTACCGCTTGCCGCGCGTAACTGGGCCTCTTCTGGAAAGCTCAGTACGGTAGGTGCCGCCCCACCAGGCCCCTGTACCCGCGCGATGACCTGAACCTTGCCCTTAAAGTCCTGCTTGCGTTGTCCGCCCTGCGTTACTAACAGTCGATAGCGGAATTCATTTGGTAGTGCATCGGCTTCTACTTTAAAGTTCTGGATAGTAATGCCATCAGGAACGCTCCCGGCAGACATTACGTTGCGCAAAAAGCCGAGGTCTTCCTTCAGCCCCGCGTTCTCCTCTTGAAGCTGCGTCAGATTTTTCGTCAGCTCAGCTTGTGCCGCAGTTTCCACCTTTAGCTGACTCTCTTTCTCATTCAGCGCGGACTTAGTCGTCTCGTAACTTTGCTTGAGACGAAAATTTTCTGCTTTCAGCGCTTCAATCTGCGCCTTGGCCTCTTCACGGTTAAACCCTGTGATCCTATAGCTATTGTCAACAATCACCCAAGCAATCGCGCCGGCCACCCCCATCACCAAGCCATATCCACCGATCTTCACGTACCACGGTACATGTGATCGAATCGCTAACTTTTCAGAGCGAATGCCTATCTTTGAGCGGATCTTGCGCCAAGACCCGCGTAACTTCATCTGGCTCAGCATGTTTGGTTAGTATCGTTGCCTAGTTGAGCAAAATGAATGCGGCCACAGGATGACAAGGCGATCATAGTCGTTGTGACGCAGCAAAAGCTGGCACCTCGAAGTGGAAAAAGCCGCATAAAGCGGCTTTTTGCATTGTTTCCACGTTGCCGAATCCCCAATCAACGCTTTGAGAACTGCTTGCGACGACGGGCTTTGTGCAATCCAACTTTTTTGCGTTCCACTTCGCGTGCATCGCGCGTGACCAATCCCGCCTTTGACAACTGCGACTTCAACGTTACGTCGAAATCGATGAGTGCCCGGGTAATGCCGTGACGTACAGCGCCAGCCTGCCCGGATTCGCCACCTCCAAAAACGTTGACCATGATGTCAAACGTATCGGCGTTTCCCGTCAACTCTAGCGGCTGGCGGACGACCATGCGACCGGTCTCCCGAGAAAAATAGATGTCGATTGGCTTGTTATTGACAACAATATTGCCATTGCCGCGCTTGATGAAAACTCGTGCAACCGCGCTTTTGCGGCGACCCGTACCATAGTGATATTTACCGACCATTTTCGGGTTCCTTAAATCGAGAGTTCTTTAGGTTGCTGCGCAGCGTGCGGATGCGAATTGCCAGCATAGATCTTGAGTTTCTTGATCATCGCGTAGCCGAGCGGTCCTTTTGGCAACATGCCTTTGACGGCCTTTTCAAGGACCCGCTCAGGATGTCTTTGTTGCAGCTTGTTGAAATTTGTTTCGTAGATACCGCCTGGATAGCCAGTGTGACGGTGGTAAGTTTTGTTTTCTGCTTTGTTGCCAGTGACGCGCAATTTTTCAACGTTGGTCACAACGATGAAATCACCCGTGTCAACGTGCGGCGTGTATTCCGGCTTGTGTTTGCCACGCAGGCGGCTAGCAACTTCTGCGGCCAAACGGCCCAACACTTTGTCAGTTGCGTCAACGTGCAACCAATCGTGTACCACCTCATGCGGTTTGGCGGAAAAGGTCTTCATAATGTACTCACTTAAATAATCGGTTTCGGCTCTGTCCATCCGGCCCGGTTGCGGTTCCGTCGCAACCTCACCTGACTATCGGACTCGTTAGTTGCGCTGGTAACCGCGCACGGGGATAAACGACTAGCAGAACCCAAAATTCTAATGTATTCAATAGCATGCCGTCAACTTAAATCCAACTGTGTTGACGTTAACGATAACCTAAGGTGTTCACCATGAAAACACGCATTCGATGGCAGCATAACGTTGCTTTTGAAGCCGAAACGGATTCCGGCCATAAATTCATGATGGACGGTTCGCCGGACGTAGGCGGCAACAACCTTGGGCCACGGCCAATGGAGGCGGTGCTCGCGGGCACCGGCGCATGCAGCGCGATCGACGTTATCCTCATCCTGAAAAAAGCGCGGCAACAGGTTACCGACTGTTACGTCGACGTAGATGCCGAACGTGCAAAGACAGATCCGAAAGTGTTTACTCGCATACACTTCCACTTTGTAGTCACTGGCAAAAACCTAGACGCTGCCAAGGTTGCGCGCGCTATTTCTTTATCGGCCAAGGTCTACTGTTCTGCCTCGGCGATGCTCGCCAAGACCGCAAACATTACCCACGATTTCGAACTGATCGAGGGTTAGCGAAAGCAACGGCCCTTATTGGTGCCCTTTCTTGCGCTTATGTTCACCGTACTCGCGCGACCGTCATCCTTAGACCCAATAAGTGGTCGCGGTCATGATTCGCGATGAGGCGCGCATAGCAACTTTGATCGGTAACGGTAGCGGCATTGCACCAGCGGCCTCCCCGCTGTTGCCATGTTCAATTTCATCCAGACGCATGCGCTCAACAATTGCCCTTGTACGGTAATCGGTTACTGGCAGTGCAGCAAGGTGCTGGTCCAGGTGTGTCTCCACCTGCCGCTCAGTTTCCACCAGGAAGCCCATGCTCCATTTATCACCGGCGAGCCCTGACACCACGCCCATCGTCCAAGCACCCGCATAAAAAAGCGGGCTCAAGAGACTGGTTTTTCCGCCAAGTTCAGCCACTCGGCTTGCACACCAAGCCAGATGGTCGCGTTCTTCCCGCGCCGCATGTTCGAGTATTGCGCGCGTTTGTGGATTACGGGCGACGGCGAGCTGGCCCTGATAAAGCGCCTGGGCACACACTTCTCCCACGTGATTGACGCGCATGAGACGCATACTCTCGGCGGAATCTGCGGCTGCCATCGGCGCGGTCTCAGGCGCACCCTGCCCGACTGGTAAAGGCCGAGAAGCAAGGGGTTTGGCAAACACATTGCGCAACCCCGCATCCAACTCACAAATCAGGCTGTCGATCAACTTCATCAAAGCATTTTACAAAACAAAACGGGCACCCGAGGGTGCCCGCTGAACATCTTTTCGCGATGCCCTACGACTTAGTGCAATTTAGAACGTGTGCCGCAAGCCGATTGAGAAACCACGTGGATCTTGGTTAGGCGAAATGGTCAAAGTGTTTGCACCGAAGTTACCTAAACCGGTTACATTGTTCTTGGTCATCGTGTAGATGGTAAACAACGTGGTGCGACGCGAGAAGTTATACAGGTGAGCAATGGAGTTCACTTTGGTATCTGGCTCAGTCACCGCCGTTGCTGCCGTTGCACGGGTTGCGCCATCTTTCGAACGCTGCAACTGATACACGAACTGGTTCTTGCCAGCGGTATAGATCAGGTTGAACATTTGCGATTTTTGATCGGAAGTCACGGTTGTGCCGCCACCGGTCTTCTTGAAATTCTGGATCAATGCACCAACGCGCACCGGGCCAAATGTCACGTGACCACCCAACGAAACACCAGTTTCGTCAGCACCAGAAACGGGAGCAACCGCGCCCGTGTAGTTCTTGAAGATGTCCTTATGCTTCTCCCAAGCGGTCGACAAATAAATCGGACCTTGAACGTAGACAGCACTCATCGACGTCACGACAGGATTAACCGTCGCTGTCTTGCCTTCGTTCGCCGAATAGCTGGCGCGGAAAGTCAATCCTGAGAAATTTGGCGACCAGTACTGAACAACGTTTTGCTCGCGGCGGTCAAAGTTGCCACGGTCACTCATCGCCGAGGTGTAGCCAGCGATGGTGGTCGTGCCGAACGGGTCTATCGATGAATTAGCGAGCTTGAACGGGGTGTCCCAACGGCCCAACAACACGCTACCGAAGTCACCTTGCAAACCCACACCGCTGTTGCGATTAGAGAAAGGTGAGTCATTCTGGTCTGGACGCACTTCCGTTTCTAATTGGAAGAAGGCCTTCAAACCGCCGCCCAAATCTTCCGTGCCACGAAACCCGATCAGTGACGATCCATTGTTGCTCACGCGGTTACGGCTGCCGATAGGAGCCGCTGTGCCACCATCGGCCTTGACGTTTTCAAACGCCACCCAGATGCGGCCATACAGTGTGACCGGGTTAGCGGTCTGCGCCATTGCAGCCGGAGCCAATGTGGCACCAGCAACTGCAAGAGCGATTAGTTTCTTGTTCATCAAAAATCTCCTTTGGGTTTAACGATGAGGCTGTTTGATTTCTAGTTACCGCGTGTAATGCAAACCTCTAGGCTGGAGCTGTCGCCGACCGCCACGTTGTGTTTCCAGCGTTCAATTCGGACCGACGCGACTTCTCCGCATGAATGAGTTCCTTCGAGAAGCTACCGGTAGTTTGCCAAAAGCGGCAGGTTCTCTCAAGCTCACACTATGAAAATTGCCCCCGCACCCGCTGCATGTTGCGCCAATACAACACGCCATCCCTGCCTTTGGGTCGGGTCATCACCCTGTCATGTCGGCCCGTAAGGCGTGTGCAAAGCCTCCAGTTAGTTTGGGAAAAGAGACGCGAACGCTGCGCCCGGGTCTTCCTCACGCATCAACGCGCCGCCCACCAAAAACGTGTTGACATTATTTGTTCTCATAAAATCAACAGCTTGACGGGTCTCGATTCCGCTTTCGGTGATTACGATACGCGATTCGGGCACCAACGGTGCGAGATTTCTGGTCGTCTCAAGATCCGTCTTAAAGCGCGTTAAATCTCGATTGTTAATGCCAATCAGGGGTGTTTCGAGCAAGAGTGCCTGCTGCAGCTGCGCCGCATTGTGTGACTCTGCCAACACAGCAAGCCCTAGAGCAGTGGCAAGTTCTTCGAGCCGCAAGAATTCATGGATCGGCACCGCGTCCATGATGAACAACACCGCGTCAGCACCCATCGCCCGCGCTTCGTAGATCTGATACGCATCGACGATAAAGTCCTTGCGCAAAACGGGTACAGCACACGCTGCTCGTGCCGCGACTAGGTCGGCGGCGCACCCGCCAAAAAAATCTTGGTCGGTCAGCACCGACAAACATGCTGCCCCGTGTGCCTCGTAACTTGCTGCAAACCGTGCGGGATTAAAGTCGCCATCGCGCCGAAACTGCCCGGCCGATGGGCTCTTCTTCTTGATCTCGGCAATTACTGCGACGCGGCCAGCCGCGTGTTTTGCCCGCAGCGCACCCACAAAATCGCGTGTTGGCGGCAGACGCTCGATGCCGTCCTGAAGCGCAGCAAGCGAAATTTTGCGCGCCGCCACCTCGACCTCTCGACGTTTTTTCCACAGTATCTCTTCGAGGATATTTCTCATCTTTTCTGCGTCGTTGGCACGAGGGCTGTGGTAAACCCAACCAACTCATCTAGCTTCTTTCGCGCCAATCCGCTCTCAATCATTTCACGCGCGCGCGCAACACCGCCCCACAGGTCAGTCGCGAGGCCGGCGACATAAATCGCCGCCCCGGCATTGAGCATCACAATGTCTTTGGCCGGCCCCGCCTTATTGTTGAGAACGTCGAGCAACATTGACTTTGAGGTGTCGGCGTCCGCGGCCCGAATGGTGTCGACCGATGCCAAATCCAAGCCAAACTGTTTTGGCTCGATCATGAATTCGGTCACAAAACCGTGCTTGAGCTCGGCTACCTGCGTTTTCCCCGTTAGGGTAATTTCGTCCAGTCCATCTTCGCCATGCACCACCATCACGTGTCTGGCACCCAACTGCTTCAACACGCGGGCTTGAATGCCGACAAGGTCAGGGTGAAAAACACCCATCACTTGGTTAGGTGCACCGGCAGGGTTGGTTAGTGGCCCCAAGATATTGAGGATGGTCCGCATGCCCAACTCCTTGCGCACGGGGGCGGCGTATTTCATCGCCGGGTGGTGACTCGGCGCAAACATGAACCCGATACCAACCTTTTCAATGGCCTCAGCAACTTGTGCTGGCGTCAGGGCGAGATTCACCCCCAGCGCCTCGAGCACATCGGCACTGCCCGACTTAGACGAAACAGATCGACCGCCGTGTTTCGCCACTTTAGCGCCGGCAGCAGCGGCCACAAACGCGGCAGTGGTGGAGATATTAAAAGTATGCGCTTTGTCGCCACCAGTTCCGCAGGTATCAACAAGATGCGTGGCGTCACTCACGGCGACCTTCGTCGCAAATTCACGCATCACTTGGGCGGCGGCGGCGATTTCGGATACCGACTCCGACTTCACGTGCAAGCCCATCAAAATGGCCGACAATTGAACCGGGGTGACCTTGCCTTCCATCACCTGGCGGAACAGGTCAAGCATCTCATCGAAAAAAATCTCTCGTTTATCGGAAAGTCGGTTAATGGCTTCTTGCGGTGTAAACATGGATCGCTTTCGACTTTTTCGCTCAATGGGCCTTCAAAAAATTTCCGAGCAATTGATGCCCGTGTTCGGTCATGATCGATTCAGGGTGGAATTGCACGCCCTCGATTGGCATGGACTTGTGACGGACACCCATGATCTCCGCGTCGTCCGTCCAGGCGGTAATCTCAAGACAATCGGGACACGATTCGCGCTCGATGACCAGCGAGTGATAACGCGTTGCACGAAACGGCGACGGTAACGCAGCAAACACTCCTTGCCCAGTGTGAGTCACTTGGGAAGTCTTGCCGTGCATCAACGTCTTGGCGTGAACAATTCGACCGCCGAAGGCTTGCCCGATGGCCTGATGACCCAAGCATACGCCAAGCAGCGGGATTCTTCCCGCGAATTTTTCGATCACGGCGACAGATATGCCGGCCTCGCTGGGTGAACAAGGTCCCGGAGAAATTACGATCTTTGCCGGCGCAAGTTTCTCGATTTCGCCAAGCGTGACTTCATCATTGCGCTTCACGAGTACGTCCTCACCCAGCTCCCCAAGATACTGCACCAGGTTGAAGGTAAACGAATCATAGTTATCGATCATTAGCAGCATGCATCGCCCCTTTAACTCACTCGACCAGCGTAGAAGGCAGCGAATACGTCCACGACACGCTGCACATCAGCGGTATCAACATCAAGGTGCGTAACGAGTCTGGTACGAGGCCCGACAATGGTAATAATGCCGTTCCTTTCCAAATATGCTTGTAACGCGGCGACATCTGCCGACCGCACATCAACAAACAGAATGTTGGTCTGCGGCATGTGCACGGTCAGCGTATTGATCCCCGCTAAACCTCCCGCAAGCCGCATCGCGTTTTCGTGGTCCTCTTGCAAGCGATCCACGTGATGGTCCAAAGCGTAGATGCCGGCGGCGGCCAAAATACCAGCCTGCCGCATGCCCCCACCGAGCATTTTGCGGTGCCTCTGGGCGCGCTTTATGAGCGGCTTTCTTCCACAAAGTACCGAGCCCGCCGGGGTGCCAAGCCCCTTCGATAAACAGACAGAGACAGAATCAAAGTAACCGCAGATCTTTTTCGCGCTGCGCTGGGTTTTCACTGCCGCATTAAATAGCCGCGCCCCATCAAGATGCATGCCAAGCGAGTGTGCTTTTGCGAGGGCGCTCACCTCGGCCATGTAGCTTTCAGGGATCACCATGCCGCCGATAGTGTTTTCCAACGCAATAAGCCGCGTGATCGCAAAGTGTGAGTCGTCGGGCTTGACTGCGGCGCGAATTTTTTCCAGCGGGATCGTTCCATCCAGCGCGTTTTCGATCGGCTGTGGCTGGATAGATCCGAGCACGGCTGCGCCGCCACCCTCGTACTTATAGGTGTGTGCATTCTGACCAACGATGTATTCATCGCCGCGTGCACAATGCGCCATCAATGCGCAGAGATTGCTTTGTGTGCCGGAAGGCAAGAACAGTCCGGCCTCCATGCCCACCATATCGGCCATCTTTTCCTGCAACGCATTCACCGTGGGGTCGTCACCAAAGACATCGTCCCCAACTTCCGCGCTTGCCATGGCGGCGCGCATCGCCGCGGTTGGCCGCGTGACGGTATCGCTTCTGAGATCAATTCTTTTCATTTGTTGGCCCTTGAAGCTAACTGGTCATATCTAAGCCGGTTGCCACCATCTCGGCGGCACGCAGCAATGCCCGTGCTTTGTTTTCAGTCTCCTGCCATTCAAGCTCTGGCACAGAATCCGCAACGATCCCCGCAGCTGCTTGAGCATACAGCACACCGTCTTTGACTACACCAGTTCGAATGGCGATTGCCAGATCAAGATTGCCGTTGAAACCGAGATATCCAGCCGCACCGGCGTAGATACCCCGCTTTGATGGTTCGAGCTCGTCGATGATTTCCATGGCTCGCACTTTGGTCGTGCCTGTTACCGTACCCGCAGGAAAGGTCGCTCGCAGTAAATCTATCGGGCAGACGTCCTGTCGTATCTTGCCGTCGACATTGGAGACCAAGTGCATCACGTGGGAGTATCGCTCCACGACATAATGCTCGGTAACTTCTACACTGCCAATCTTCGCGATCCGCCCCAAATCATTGCGCCCCAGATCGATCAACATCAAGTGTTCCGCCAGCTCTTTGGGGTCGGCACGCAATTCGGCCTCGAGGGCTGCGTCGAGTTCGGGCGTCGCGCCACGTTTCCGAGTGCCAGCAATCGGCCTAACAGTGACTTTTTCACCCTCCTGCCGGACCAATATTTCCGGTGAAGCCCCAACGATGTGGAATTCACCCATATCGAAATAGAACATATACGGCGAGGGATTGATGGATCGCAAGGCGCGGTACAGATTGATCGGCGGCGCGTCAAAGGGCTGCGAGATGCGCTGCGAAATCTGTACCTGCATGATGTCGCCATCCACGATGTACTGCTTGGAGCGCTCAACCGCCCTGAGGAAGCGTTCCTTACCGATTTCCGACTTTGGCTCATGTTTGCGTCCCGAGGGGACATACACCGGCAGTGGCGCTTGGCTTCGCAGTTGCATCCTAAGTTCCGTCAAGCGACGCTGCGTATTTTCAAATGCATTTTCGACGGCAGGATCGGCATAGACGATCATGGTCAACCGACCCGAAAGGTTATCCACCACCGCCAGCTCGTCAGACACCATCAACACGATATCCGGCGTACCTAACGCATCCGGCTTCGCAACAAACTTGTCATCAAGATGTTTTGCGAGCTTGGGCTCGATATAGCGCACCGTGTCGTAGCCGAAGTAACCCGCCAAGCCGCCGGCAAATCGCAGCGCACCTTCGATTGGCGCAGCTCGAAATCGCGCCTGGTACTTTTCGATGAAAGCCAGCGGATCTTCAACAAACTTGTGTTCCACTTTCTCTGGCGTACCGCCTGTTTTTGCGCGGAAGACAACGACTTCGCGCCCGCGAACTTCGAGCCACTCTCGCGCGGGCAAACCGATGATGGAGTAGCGCCCAAAACGCTCGCCGCCAATCACCGACTCCAGCAGATAGGAGTGCGGTTTATTCGCGAGCTTAAGATAAATGGAAAGTGGCGTGTCGAGATCCGCAAAGGTCTCGAGCGTCACGGGAATTCGGTTGTAGCCTTCAGCGGCGAGGCGCTGAAACTGGGCTTCGATCATGGAAAGTTCTCGACAAAGACAATCAAACAAATGGCACAACAACGACAGCGACTACCGCAATACTCCGGCGCGTGATTTCACCGCCAGTTCTGCCATCGCCACGACCAGTTAGTTTTGTCGACAAACATCATGAAAACAACACTCTCAAAGAATTACGATCCAACTTTAACGTATTTCATGGCGCTCGGTAGATCATCGATGAACGCATCACAATCCAGCCCTCGCAACTCCTGCCCTTCGTTGTAGCCATAGGGGACAATAAACACTGGGCAGCCGGCGGCACGCGCGGCGGCGGCGTCGTGCATTGAGTCGCCAATCATGATGACTTCGTCAATCCTGGCCTCGAAAAAATCGGCCGCATGTTGGAGGGGTAGCGGATGTGGTTTTTTTTCGTCCAACGAATCACCCGACAAGACCAGCTCAAAATACGGTGCCAGTCCGGTTTTTTCCATGAGGGGCAGCGTAAACCGTTCCGCCTTATTGGTCACACAGCCGAGGCGAAAGCCTTTTTCGCGGAATAATTCGAGCCCCTCAAAAACGCCTGGGAAGGCACGGGAAACATCGGCGAGGCACGCCTCGTACTGCTTCTCAAACTGTGCAATCGCAACCTTGGAGGCAGTCGCGCCAAGTTCACCAACCGAGCTTTTCATCGATTGCGAAACCAGATTTGCGATCCCACGGCCGATGAAGTTTCGCACCACCGGCAAGTCAAGCGGGCCAAAGCCAAACGCGGCGCGCATGCGGTTTACTGCGGTGGTAATGTCGCCCGCGGTATCAAGCATCGTGCCGTCAAGGTCGAGCAGCAATACTTTGGCTGTAACAGGCATCGGAAATTTCGGTTTGGCGCGGTACCGAATTTTCTTGGCGTCCGCCTTTGCCGCGATATCACCGACCAAAGTGTCCGCCAGTTGGTCGTTTTCAAGCACTTCCGCCCCAAGACGCCCTTCTTTGCTTGTGTTTTGCATTGAGTGTGGATGTTCTGACAAAGACATCATCGATCAGGCGGTGGCAAGTTGCTCGCGCATTGTAGTGATAGTCGCGGCGTAATCGGCCGCGTTAAAGATAGCCGAGCCTGCAACGAATGTATCAGCCCCGGCCCGCGCGATTTCCGCAATGTTGTCGGTCTTCACGCCACCATCGACCTCCAACCAAATGTCCCGCCTGCTCTGCTGAATCCGTGCGCGAGCATCGCGTAACTTATCAAGCGCGGCCGGAATAAATTTTTGCCCGCTAAAGCCCGGATTGACACTCATGATGAGAATCAAATCGACCTTGTCCATTACATGGTCGAGATAGGTCAAAGGTGTGGCGGGATTAAACACCAAGCCGGCCTTGCACCCGCATTCGCGAATCAGCGCCAAGGTGCGATCAATATGTTCGCTGGCCTCCGGATGAAACGAAATGATGTCGGCACCGGCCTTGGCAAAATCCGGAATGATGCGGTCTACCGGCTTGACCATCAGATGTACATCGATTGGCACCTTACTGCCATCCGCCCGCACCGCATGGGGCCGCACTGCCTCACACACCATCGGACCAATCGTCAGGTTGGGAACGTAGTGGTTGTCCATCACATCGAAGTGGATTACATCCGCGCCGGCCGCGATGACGGCATGCACCTCTTCGCCCAGGCGGGCGAAATCCGCAGAAAGAATAGAAGGAGCAATTCGATTGATCATAAACAAATTTTACGCGTAAGTTGGATCAATTCGACATGATTGTGACAAGCGACGGCGTGATAGCATCCCGCCATGGCCGAGCGAAAACGATATGACATAAAGGTATCTGCGAATGCGTTTTATCTGCCCGAGCAATCGGATGAGGAAAACGATCAGTTTGTGTTTGCATACACAATCAAAATTACCAACAACGGAGCAGTCACAGCGAAGCTTGTTTCGCGCCACTGGATCATCACCGACTCGGATGGCAAGGTGCAAGAGGTGCGCGGCATGGGCGTGGTCGGTGCGCAGCCTGAACTGAAGCCGGGCGAGTCGTTTGAGTACACCTCCGGTTCGTCGCTGGAAACCGACGTTGGCACCATGCGTGGCGCATATCAAATGCTGGCCGAGGATGGCACTCGGTTTGATGCCATCGTGCCGGAGTTCACCCTGTCCGTTCCGCGCGTGCTGCACTAGGCACCGCCTAGATATCGTTTGCTGGTGGCGACTCTTGGCGCTTATCTATCAGACGATCAGGTTTCTTTTTCTTCTTCGGAAATGTCCACCAGACAATGAAAATTGCGATGCCAAACGCCAGCAGCACCTCAAACAACACCCAAGCCATCGCTCACGCCCCTTGATCCACCCGTCGATACAGGATTTCACGACCGACTATGCCACTCGCGATCCGCCCGCCCGTCTGCTGTAATACTAGCATCGTCCATATTTTGGCACGAGCCAGGCCGCAAGCCGCTCGCTTGGCTGCCAACGCAATAATTCTGTTGGCGCTGTCGGGCTGCGCATCTGGGCCACCGCCGCAGCCCACTGCTACAGCGTCGGCGTCGGCAAACATGGCAACTGTATGCCCGGCACCTGCTTCAGTTTCCGGCATGACCTGCCCGGTATGCCCGACCTGCCCGGTTGTTCCACAAGAGCCGCCCTTCATTGATGTCACCGCACCTTCAACAACGCCAGAAGTGCCCCGAGGTCGGCTCGAGAAAAGCTCTTGGGATGGGCTCCGCGAGTGGAGCAACGACGATACCGGCGAAGCGCTAACCGCCTTCGAACAAGGCTGCCCGATTTTGCGTGATCGTCCTGAGTGGCAGCAAGCTTGCGCACGTGCCTCGGCGCTAGTCGCGGCGAAATTTGACAGAGCCACAGCCGCAAGTTTTTTTCGCGAAAATTTTCAGCCGTTTCGCGTCATCAATGCCGATGAAACGGCAAGCGGCATGGTCACCGGTTATTACGAACCTCTGCTCAAAGGATCACGCACCCGCACCAACGTGTTTAAGTACCCGATATACGCAAAGCCACCGGACTTGATAACCGTTGATCTGGCTGACGTGTACGCGGATCTTAAGTTCCGGCGTCTGCGCGGTCGGCTGGTTGACAACAAATTGGTGCCCTATTACGACCGCGCCGAAATCGAGTCTGCCAAAGCGCCGCTAAAGGGTCTAGAGCTGGTTTGGGTCGACAACGCGGTGGAGTTGTTCTTCTTGCAAATTCAAGGATCGGGCCAAGTGCAACTGCCCGACGGTTCGCGTATCCGTCTCGGCTACGCGGACCAAAACGGACATCCGTTCCGCTCACTCGGCGGTGCCTTGATACGTCGCGGCGAAATAAAGCCCGAGCGCGCGTCCATGCAGGGAATAAAGGCATGGGCGGAACGTAATCCTCGAAAGTTACACCATTTCATGCACACCAATCCCAGTTATGTATTTTTTAAGGAAATCGACGCTGGTGGCACGGGCCCGATTGGCACGCTTGGTGTGCCGTTGACGGCGGAGCGCTCGATTGCGGTGGACCCGCGAGTCATCCCGCTTGGCGTACCGGTGTTTCTATCAACAACATTTCCCGGCACAAATCAGCCGCTGAATCGTCTGATGGTAGCGCAAGACACGGGCGGCGCTATCGCCGGTGCCGTGAGGGTGGATTTCTTCTGGGGCTTTGGCGACGACGCTGGTGCCCAAGCCGGTCGCATGAAACAGCGCGGCGAAAAATGGGTATTGCTGCCGAATGGATATGACCCGAATGGGGCCAACAACTCGACTGTGCCAAAGTAACTGTGCCTCGAACCGCGACGCGTCTGTCGAATCGCTACCGCCGAAGTACCTGCGGTACAAGGTGATTGATCGCAATCTATTTTCTTGCCGGAACCGCTGGTGCCGCCGCTGCGGGCGGGGAGGCCGCGTTCGATGTGGGGGGCACGGCGGACGCCAGCTTCGCCTCAATAGTGGCCAGCGGGAGCGCCCCAACAATACGTTCCCCATCAACAAAAAATGTCACCGGCGTGCCGTTGATACGGAGTTTTTGCCCCAACGCGACGTTCTGATCAAGCGGAGTCTTACACGACTCCGGGGCAGGTGATGGCGGGGCCTTATCACGCAGCATCCAATCTTGCCATGCCGCACCATTATCCCTAGCGCACCAGATTGCCTTTGATTTGACAAACGAATCCTGCGCCAAGATCGGGTACAAGAATACGTATGCGGTGATGTTGTTCAGAGAGTTTACGTCCGCTTCGAATTTCTTGCAGTATCCGCATAGCGGATCCTCAAAAATCGCGATACGTCGCGAGCCATCACCGCGCACAATCTTAATCGCGTTTTCAAATGGCAGTTCATCAAACTTGATTGCGGTAAGTTTGTTTACCCGCGCTTCAGTCACATTTGCGCGTGTCGCGGTATCGATTAGGTTGCCCGTCACGACAAAGGTCGCCTTCTCGTCAGTATAGAAAATTTCTGTGCCGGTGAATACCTCGAACAGACCGCCATAAGCGGTCTTTGTGATCCGCTCCGTCTTCAGGTCCGGAAATTTCTTTGCCAGTTCTTTCTTGACTTCATCCGGGTTGGCCTGCACGCCGCAGGAAACTGCAAAAAACGCTGCGGCGAGTGCGATAAACACCTTCTTCATAAGCTCAACTCTCTGTTTGAATATTCCATTCACCGCCTCGCTTGGCCGATGCATCATGACCGCGCCGCGTATTCTGTTGCCACGCGTTTAGCCCATGTTGAGCGATCAAACCAACTGAATCCTGCCCGTCTGACCCACTTTGACACATTATCGTTCCGCGAGAAAAGTGCATGCAAACAATCGGTTGCCTCACCCATCGCAACGGCCGCCTCCGAGCGCGCCCGCGCGTAGCGCCGCAAGACTGTCAAATCCCCCACCGCCGAAAACTCACTCCGGCTAGCAAGCAGATCGACCAGGCTTTGCACATCTGCAAATCCCAGATTCACGCCCTGCCCGGCAAGAGGATGAATGGCGTGGGCAGCATCACCGATGAGCGCAAGCGCGGGCGCGACCACACGATGCGCGGTGATGCGCTTTAGCGGAATCTCCTCAACCGAGGAACTCAACGTGAGCCTGCCGAGGCTGTGATGACCGGCAGAGGCCGCCGCGTCTGCAAAGTCCGGGGAATCACGTTGCGGCAGGGTAGCTGCATGGGCGTGTGCGACTGACCAAACAATCGAGACCTGCTGTTTTGGTAAGGGCAGGTAGGCAAGTACGCCGTCGGGCGTAAACCACTGTTGCGCGATATTGGCGTGCGGGATCTCGCAGGTGAAGTTAGCCACAATACCCACACTGGCGTAATCTTTGACATGCGCATCGATCCCAGCGAGTTTACGAACAGCCGATTGCCGGCCATCTGCCGCCACCACTAGGTCGGCCTCAAGGCTCGTGCCGTCAGTCAATGCTAAGACGCGCCTGCTACCGTTGACTGTCATCGAGTCGAGGGTCGTACCATATTTGATCACCACATCGTTCTCGGTCAGGACCCGATTCAGCGCTGCCACCAGTTGATGGTGCTCAACAATATGCGCGAGCGCCGCACCTCGCGCAAAACGAATACTGGGCAGCACAACTGCGGCAGCCGTTGCGATGTTGTCGGCGTCGACGTTATCGGCGTCGCTTGCAACCCGCATTTCATCGATGGGAGTGATACGCTCACTCGGCAGATGAGACCAAACGTCGATGCCCTCCAATAATGCGATTGACTGCGGCGAAAGGGCGTACACACGGTTGTCGTAGACCGGTTCATCCGCCAGATCAGTCAATGCCATATGACCGGGAGACCTTTCCAGCACAACGACTTCAGTATTGCTCATCGATTGGGCCGCACAAATGGCGAACGCCAGCCCGACAGGCCCACCGCCGACAACAACAATGCGATTCACGATTGCGCTCCAAACAACATGCGGTCCGCCAGCGCCCTGCGGGCGAAGGGCAGCATATCCACCGTGGCAAGCGCAAACCCGCGGGGCCATCGAAGCGTGGCGGCGTCGGACAGAAATGCACTGGCCAGTAAGTCGGTAAATCCAACCCCTCGTTTGATGTCGGTTTCACGCATCGCCGCGTACTTGCCGAGCACATCGCCTACGTCGGAAGACGGTCGGAACTTGCCGACACCTGTCGGAGCATGCGTTGCAGCGAGCGCGGTGGCGAGTGCGGAAGCATCGCGCAAGCCGAGATTAAAGCCTTGGCCTGCAACCGGATGCATTGCCTGCGCGGCATTGCCAATGATGGCGACCTTATCGACCACCCGCAAGCTAGCTTGTTTGAGCTTTAGCGGGTAATGTCGCCGATTGACGAGCTTCGTAAAGTGGCCTGCGCGCTTACCGAAGTGTGTCTGGAACGCTTCTTTTGCGTCTTCGTCGCTAAGTGACATTAGCCGATCAATTTTTTCGTGCGCCGCGACCCAGACCATCGAAAAATCGCAACTGTCGCCGATGGTTGGCAACAGTGCGGCAGGCCCCTCAGGTGTGAAACGTTCGTAAGCCACGTTCAAATGCGGACGATCCGTGACGATGTGGGCGAGCATGGCCGACTGCCCGTAGTCTTTGACAACGGCAGTGACGCCTTCGAGCTTGTCGAGATTCGCCCCACCATCAGCCATCACGACCACGGCGGCAGCGGTACTAAACTCACCATCGTTGTTCGCATATTTGACAATCCCTTCGCGGGATTGAACTGCGGTTACGCCGGCACCATAGACAACAGAAATCCCTTCCGCCATCAGCCTGTCATCGAGCTTGGCTTGAAGCTCCGCGTAGCGCACCACATAGCCAAGCGCCGCAACACCAAGTTCAGAACGATCGAGCATCACCCGGCCAAAGCCCCCCTTCTGGGATGTATGGATGCGATGAATTTCAGTCGCAGGCAAACCTTGTCCCCATGCGCCGGCGCGTTCTAATAAAACACGACTACCGTGTGAGAGCGCCAACGTGCGTGTTTCCGTGGAGGGACCCTTGCGCGCATCGATCAGCGACACGTCCAGACCGTGGGCCTTTGCCAGTAGCGCAAAAGTTGCGCCGACGGGTCCGGCACCGATTACGAGAATATGAGACATCGGATCATCTCGTCGGCACGGGCTCGTTAACCCGCCGCCATCGCGGTTGCGGCTTCAACATCCTTGACCGATTTGGGACAGGACGCCGTCAAATTTGTGTTGCCCGCCTTCGTCACCAGAATATCGTCCTCAATGCGCACCCCGATGTCCCAAAACGCCTTCGGCACCTTGTCTGCCGGGCGGATATAAATGCCAGGCTCGACTGTTACCACCATGCCCGGCTCCATCTCCACCCACTTGCCATTCGCCTGGCGGTAGTTACCCGCATCGTGTACATCCAGCCCGAGCCAATGGCCCGCGCGGTGCATATAGAACTGTTTGTAGGCTTCGGTTTCGACGACGCTTGCGAGGCTGCCCCTGCATAACTTCAGATCGATGAGGCCCTGCGCGAGCACGTTAACCGCCACCTCATGATACTTGCCGAAGGGATTTCCGGGCTTCACTGCTTTGATACACGCCAATTGGGACTCAAGCACCAACTCGTAAACATCACGCTGCGCGGGCGAGAACTTACCAGCAATCGGAAACGTCCTCGTGATGTCTGCCGCATAACTTTCCAACTCGCAGCCGGCGTCAATGAGCATGAGGTCGCCTGTTTTGAGCTGCGCGCTGTTTTCACGATAGTGCAGCACGCAAGCGTTACCGCCAGCGGCAACAATTGAACCATACGCTGGCTGCCGTGCGCCGTTGCGGACAAATTCGTGCAGCAGTTCGGCTTCGACTTGGTACTCGTACATGCCCGGTTTTGCCATCCGCATCGCACGGGTATGCGCGTCCGACGAGATCTTGCCCGCACGGCGCATGATGTCGATTTCTGTCTCGTCTTTAATCAAGCGCTGAAAGTCGATGTGCCGACGAACATCGTGGACTTCTGACGGTGCAGTGATGCCTTGGCGGCTTTTTGCGCGCACCGCATTGAGCCACTTCGCAATCGATGCATCCCACTCAGCATCTGCACCGACGGGTGTATGGATGACTGCCTGATTGCTCATCAAGTCTGGTACGAGTCGGTCAAGATCAGCAATGGGGTAACACTCGTCAAAGCTAAAAATCTCCTTCGCCATCGTCGGCCCGAAACGGAAGCCGTCCCAAATCTCGCGTTCGAGGTTTTTCTCTCGGCAGAACAGAATGTGCCGGGGCTTCTGGCCCAAGGCAATCGCCACCACCGCTTCCGGTTCGCGAAAGCCGGTGAGGTAGTAGAAATAGCTGTCCCAGCGGTAATCGTAATGCGCGTCGGCATTACGCGTAGCTTCGCGCGATGTCGGCAGCAACATCAAGCCTTCTTTCAGCAACTTCGCCAATCGCTGGCGACGCTTCACGTGCGGCGCGATTTTGGGAACAACGACGGGCAACGGCAAGGATTCGCGTTTCATATGCGTGCTTTCGAATGCGTGTTGTTAGACGGACCATAGAATCCCAGGCGGGACTAGGTAGACATTTTAGCGCTCAGACGCTGACCCAGCGCCTCCAGTTGCTCGGGTGTACCGACATTTTCCCAAAGCCCGCGATAGTGTTCGGCGGAAACGCGGTGGCGAGCGACGAGCACATCCGCCCACGGAAATAGACGCTCGCGTGTGCCTTGCGGCACTTGCTCAAAAACCTTTGGATGCCAGCAGGTAATACCCGAAAAATTCAACCGTTTTCCCGGCCGGGTCGCTAGGCCGTTGTGAATGGCGAAGTCGCCAGTCGGATGGAACGCTGGATTATCGGCTAGTACAAAGTGTGCATCGACGTCGCCCGCTTCGATTCTTGCGAGAGCAGGCAGCAGAGTGCGGTAGTCAAAATCCGTGACCACGTCGCCACTGACGACCACAAACGGCGTGCACATCGCGTGCTTGTCAGCCGAATAGTGCGCCAGCATTCCGCGGATGCCGCCCAAGGTCTCCCAAGGCACATCGCCCTCGTTGAGAAGTGAAATGCGTGCGCCAAAGCGCTTCCCGTTGCCGACTGCCTGAATCCACTGCGCCGCGTGCACCGACGTGTTGATGGCAATGTCGACGAATCCGGCCTTCACCAGCGACTCTATTTGCCAAAACACCATCGGCCGACCAGCGACGTGCAGCAGTGGTTTCGGCGTGTGGTCTGTTAGTGGCCGCATGCGCAGGCCGAGACCGGCACCGAGTATCATCACCCGATACTTCAACAGCAAAACTCATGAAAAAACGGGCATCTTGAGGCATAAATGTCTGAAAACGCCCGCCAATAGGATTGTTTCAACAACTTTCGACCGCCCCGCACTAAAACGATACCCCGCTTGTCCGAGCCAATTCGTCCTCAATCTTGAGCTGATCAAACAGTCGGGCCAACGGGAACAACTGGCTGTAACGCTCGCAACACCTACGGATATAGCGCGCAAATCGTGGCGCATCGGTCAAATAACGCGGCTTGCCATCGCGGTAATTGATGCGCGCAAAAATACCCATGACCTTCAAGTGGCGCTGCAATGCCATCCACTCGACGTCGCGATAGAAGTCACCAAAATCATGCGGCACGGGCAGCCCGGCGTGTTTGGCCTTTTCCCAGTAACGTACTGTGCCATCAAGGATGACCTCTTCTTCCCACGAAACGAACGCGTCCCGCCACAAACATGCGATGTCATAGCTGATCGGGCCGTAGAGGGCGTCTTGGAAATCGAGCACACCCGGGTTGGGGGTCGATGCCATCAAGTTTCGCGGCATAAAGTCGCGATGAACGTAGACCCGTTGCTGCGCGAGATTCGACGCAATCACCGTAGAGAACACCGACTCCATGATTTCGCGCTGCTGTTGGGTAAGCTTGATTTGCAAATGTTTCGCCACGTACCAATCAGGAAACAGTGATATTTCCCGCCTGAGCACCGCCTCGTCGTAGGCTGGCAGGGTGTCGGGCTTAGTGGCCAGTTGCCACTTCACAAGACTATCGGTGGCATCGCGCATCAAGCGGCTGACATTATCCACGTTGATGACATCGAGATAGGTTTCGCGCCCCAAGTCGGTGAGCAACAAAAATCCCCGCTCAAGGTCTTGCGCAAAAACAGTCGGCGTATTCAGTCCGGCATCGGCCATCATGCGGCCAATTCGAACAAACGGGCGGCAGTCCTCTTTGGGAGGCGGCGCATCCATCGCGATGATCGTTCCACCGTCGTGGGTTATGCGAAAATACCTCCGAAAACTTGCATCTGCTGATGCTGGCGCAAGTTGACCTTCCGCCACGTTAGCACCAAGCGCTGATTTGATGTCATCGGTCGCAAGCCAATCCGATAGTTCGCGCAAACGCAGGTCTTCCGCCTCAATTGATTTCATCTGCTTCCCACGAAAATTGCGCGAATTTTATCATCTCAACAGCGTCTCGATCACCTTGAGCCGCTTCTCCGTCCCCGAGTGCGCACCACAAAGCGCACCAAAGCACAGCAGGCTCAAGCCTGCTTCGATGGCGGTTCTGGGCCTGTTAATCATAGGCTTTGCGTGTGTGCCGGTGCGGGCGCAGCAGGCGACAGCACCGACACAGACAGAGCTGGATGACGCTCTAAGCGAGGGGCCAAAGATCAACCGCCCCTTTCCGGCCCCAGGCGCGGCGCTGCGTCCAAAAGACCAAAAAGGCAAAAGCGGGCCGCAGGTCATCGAAGCCGAGCGAATCGAGGGCATCATGCAGAAACGGGCGACGGCGACCGGCAATGTCGTCCTCTCCCAGGACAATCTGACACTCACCGCAGACCGCATTGACTACGACCGCCCCACAGATACCGCTAAAGCACTAGGCAATGTTCGGCTTGATCGTGGCGGTGATATCTTCACCGGCACGTCGATGGAGTTAGCACTCGACACCAATATTGGATATGTCGAACTCCCTACCTTCTTGTTCGGCAGGAGTCCGGGCCGCCCGACCCAACGCTTCGAGGCACGCGGGGAAGCGGTACGTATGCGCATGGAGGGGCCGGAGCAGGAGCGCCTGTTCACAACCACCTATACGACCTGCAGGCCCGGCGAGAACGAGTGGTTTTTAAAGGTAAGTGAACTCGGGCTCGACCGCGCAAAAAACATCGGTACGGGATACAACGCCTACGTTGAGTTTAAGGGCCTACCGATCATGTATGTACCTTTCATGACCTTTCCGCTGAACAATGAGCGCAAGTCGGGCTTTTTGCCCCCCTCCATCGGCTCCTCGTCCAACAGTGGTGGTGAGCTGGCAATTCCCTACTATTGGAACATCGCGAATGAAACGGACGCGACGATTACGCCGAAGTTATTCACCAAGCGCGGGGTTCAACTTGGCGCGGAGCTGCGCTACCTGCGGCCCTCCGCGTTCGGCCAACTCGACGCTGAGTTTCTTCCCAATGATAGAAAAGCGGACAAAAATCGATTGTTGCTTTCCATGCGGCATTTTCAGAATCTCAGTCCGTTCCTTGGTCGCGGTTGGAGTGGCTCCATCAACGCGCAGAAAGTCTCGGACGACAATTACTTCCGCGACCTCTCCACGCGCATTTCGAATACCACGCAGACCAATCTTGCGCGCGACGCCAGCATTGCGTACGCGTCGGATTTCGGTAACTTCAACTTTCGCACGTTGAACTTTCAAACCCTCCAAGACCCACTCGCTCCGATAGGCACACCTTACAAACTGCAACCGCAGCTGGCGTTTAATGCACGCCCTGCACGCATGCAAGGCTTCGAATTCAACACCTTCGGCGAGTATTCCGATTTCCGTCACCCGACATTGGTAAACGGGCGACGTTTACTAATGTACCCTTCCATGTCGTACGCGATCACCCGCCCGTTCGGATTTATCATGCCGAAGGTTGGCTACCACGTCACACGCTACGACCTGACCAAGAACGAGACGGGATTTGAAGGCGGCAACCGCGCCTTGCCGATCATCAGCATCGACTCCGGACTCGCCTTCGAGCGTCCCGTGCAGTTCTTTAGTCGCGCCATTACCCAAACGCTGGAACCCCGCCTTTTTTATCTCTACGTCCCGTACCGCAATCAGACAAAATTGCCGCAGTTTTCAACTTCGGAGACTGACTTCAACTTCGCACAGATATTTAACGAAAATCTGTTTGTTGGCGGTGATCGCATCTCGGACGCAAAGCAACTGACAGCTGCGGTCACCACTCGCTTCATCGATGATGCTACCGGCATTGAACGGCTGCGTGCGGTGATCGGGCAACGCTACTACTTCCGTCCGCAGCAAGTCACGCTGTCCGGCACCGCGCTGGGCATTACACCGTCAGCTTCAAACGACGGGGCCGTCCGCACCGCCAGCAAGTCCGACCTATTGTTTGCTGTGGGCGGGCAGCTGACTGATGCCTGGTCGCTTGATTCGAGCTTCCAATACTCAACCTCTGCCTCAAGCTTCCAAAAATCTAACATCTCAGCGCGTTACAACGCGGACGCTGGACGGCTCATCAATTTTTCGTACCGGTATACTCGCGCCGACTTAAAACAAATCGATATCTCAACGCAATGGCCGTTTAGCAAAGCCGCACCCGGCTGGACATTGCTCGCACGTGCAAACCACTCCCTTCGCGACCGTCGGCTATTAGAGGGTCTATTCGGCGTCGAGTATAATAAAGGATGCTGGGAGTTTCGCTTAGTTGCGCATCGATTTACGACGGCGACCAACCAATATTCAAACTCATTCCAGTTCCAGTTGGAGCTAAACGGGTTATCGAAACTGGGCGTCAACCCCTTCGAGACCATTAAGCAAAACATCGCCGGGTATCGTCGGTCGGGTCGGTCGGACGAGCGTTAGGCTGAAACACTACCCAGAAATCAAAGACCGTATATTTGATGCCGCCGAAATGTCTCGACCGTCGACCGCCTTATGATTTCCTGATGGAAGTAAAGAAGATGTCGCTAGCGCCCATGTTAAACAAGTTTTTCTCACGCAATGGCGTCGGTTCAGTGACGGCAGTATGCGCCGCCTTGAATCTTTCTCCCGCCCTTGCCCAGTCGCCTATTCTGCCGTCCGCGCAGGCTAATCCACTGCTAGGTGCGCCGCCAAAGCCAGACGCCAAGCCCACATCGCCAGCGCGGCCCAATGGCATCGTGCCGCTTGACCGCATCGTCGCGATCGTCAATAACGAAGTAATCACCCAGGGCGAACTCGCCGACCAAATGTCCATGGTCGCAAAGAACCTGCAAAAACAGGGGACCGCTCTGCCACCCCAAGATGCGCTGCAAAAACAACTGCTCGAGCGCATGATCAATGACCTCATTCAAATCCAAGAAGCGAAAGAGACCGGCATTAAAGTTGACGACGCCACACTCGACAAGACGCTGCAGCGAATCGCCGACGAGAATAGCGTTTCAATGACCGAATTTCGACGTTTGCTTGAACAAGATGGCATCGTCTGGTCCAAGTTTCGGGAAGACATTCGCGGTCAGGTCATCATGTCGCGATTGCGAGAGCGTGAAGTCGATAGCTCAGTGGGGGTTACCGAAGCCGAGGTTGATACGCAGCTTGCGCTAGAGGCGCGCGAGGCAACTACGGATCAAGAATATCGGCTGGCGCACATCTTGGTGCTGGTGCCCGAACAAGCGACCACCCAGCAGATAGAAGCGCGGCGCAAGCGCGCGATGCAAGCGCTTTCTGAATTGCGCAGGGGTGCCGAGTTCGCGCAAATTTCCGCGCAGTTCTCTGACGCACCCGATGCGTTGCAGGGCGGCAGCCTCGGCTGGCGAGCCGCGAACCGTTTGCCGGCAATTTTTGTTGAGGCGATCAACACACTTACGCCGGGTGAGACCTCAGATATCCTGCGTTCACCAAATGGCTTTCACATCGTCAAACTATTGGACAAACGCGGCAAGAATGCCACCCCGTCGATTCAGCAGACCCGCGGTAGACACATTCTGGTCCGTAACAAAGACGGCCTGACTGATGACGAAGCCCGATCACGCTTGCAGCGCCTGCGTGAACGCATCATCGCCGGTTCCGACTTTGCCGAGTTGGCGAAGGTTCACTCTGATGACCCCTCATCCAGCAAAGGTGGTGACTTGGGCTGGATGTCTCCTGGCGATACCGTGCCGGAATTTGAGCGCGCAATGAATCAACTACGCGATAACGAAATTTCGCAACCCTTCCAGTCGCCGTTTGGCTGGCACATTGTGCAAGTTCAGGAGCGCCGTAGCGAAGGACTATCGGAAGACCGCAAGCGCGCCGTCGCTCGAAACGCAATTCGTGCACGCAAAGCCGATGAGGCTTACAACGATTGGCTCCGACAAACACGCGATCGCGCCTTCGTCGAATATCGCCTCGAAGAAAAATAAGCGTACCTACTTGTCGTCAGCTTGAGTTAATGAGCCCTTGAGTTTGAGACGCGAATGAAGATTGCCGTAACCTCGGGTGAGCCTTCAGGTATTGGCCCCGATCTGTGCGCATTGCTCGGCAGTGGTCCGTTCTCCGGCGAGATCATCGTTCTCGGCGATGCGGAGTTGATTGCGTCCCGCGCAGTCATTCACGGCTGCGATACTTCCCGCCTGCACATTGAAAACGTCAAGACGCCAAACGTAGTTATTGCGGGGCACCCTGACGTCGCTAACGCGCGCTACGTGTTGGAACTATTGGACCGCGCGGTCGCAGGCTGCCAATCCGGCGAATACGCGGCGATGGTGACGGCACCTGTTCAGAAATCAGTCATCGCCGACGCGGGTGTTCCCTTTACCGGGCACACCGAATATCTCGCCGAAAAGACCGGCGCACCGTTCGTGGTGATGATGCTCGTGGGTGGACATGATCCACTCTTACGTGTTGCGCTGGTGACAATCCACATGCCGCTGTCGGCAGTATCAGCAGCCATCACCCGACACCGGCTGATTGACACCCTGCATATCGTCAACAACGACTTAAAGACAAAATTCGGCATCGCGCAACCGCGAATTTTGGTGGCGGGGTTAAATCCACACGCGGGTGAATCGGGCCACCTCGGGCGCGAGGAGATTGACGTCATCGAGCCCGTGATTCGCGCCTTGCAGCACGAGGGCATGCAGGTGGAAGGACCGTTGCCCGCGGACACACTATTCACACACAAACATTTGGCGCGAGCTGACGCCGTGCTGGCGATGTATCATGACCAAGGCTTGCCAGTTTTGAAACACGCAAGTTTTGGCCAAGGTGTAAACGTTACGCTTGGCCTGCCGATTATTCGCACTTCCGTTGATCACGGTACTGCCCTAGACATCGCCGGTAAGGCGGGGGCGATCGACGTCGGTAGCATTACCGCTGCGATTGCACTTGCACGCGATCTCGCCACCCGTCGACAACACTATTGATCCCTTGATGTTGCCTCGCGCAAAAAAACAGTTTGGGCAACACTTCCTGACGGACCGGCATTACATTGACCGCATCGTCACTGCAATTGCACCCAAGACCGAGGACGTGATGATCGAGATTGGTCCGGGTCCCGGCGCGCTGACGGCACCGTTACTGGAAAAACTGTCGCATCTACACGCGGTGGAAATTGATCGAGACCTTGGCGCTGCGCTGCGCACCCGGTTTTCACCTGAGAAGTTCAGCCTGCACGAACAGGATGTGTTGGCGTTTGACTTTGCGGTACTCGCATCGCGATTCCGATGTGTTGGCAACTTGCCGTACAACATCTCCACCCCCTTCCTATTCCATTTGGGCGAATTCGCCGACGAACTCATCGACGCGACCTTCATGCTGCAAAAGGAAGTTGTCGATCGGATGGTCGCTGGTCCCGGCACACCTGACTACGGGCGACTTTCGGTGATGCTGCAATATCGATTTTCCATGGCACGCCTGTTCGTGGTGCCGCCTGGCGCTTTCACACCACCGCCTAAAGTGGATTCAGCAATCGTGCACATGACCCCACTTCCAGCCAATCGGCCCACCGCAGACGACAACGTGCGCTTCGCTGCGATGGTCACTGCCGGATTCGGTCAGCGCCGCAAAACGCTCGGCAATACGTTGAAGCCATTTATTTCGGCCACCCAAATCAGCGCATGCGATATAGATCCTGCGCGTCGCGCAGAGACGTTGAGCGTGACCGAGTTCATTCGACTTTCAAACGTCAAAGTCTAGAAGGGACGGTAGTTTTCCGGCCTTTTTGCCTGAAATTGCCTGTGGATAGGCGCTCTTTGATTTTCGTTCTCGGCTTGTTACGACGGCTTGCGCTTAATTTGCGAAGTTCATTTGCGCGATCCCGATAGGCGAACTAAAGTGGGCCCATGTTGAAACCGGTAGAGTAGGGATGTGGCGCGGTAGCAGTAGGTTTGGTTTGTCTGTTGCCGCCCCTTTCGTCTGGCGGTGCCTAAGTAGCCTTGCCCTAACCCCGTTTCCACACCCCCCTCATCGAACC
>Ga0315906_10000382_pt1 | contig 70965 bp, 58 predicted proteins | sample LakEriMetagenome_4_FD_203526 | JGI IMG/M metagenome (GOLD analysis project Ga0315906, IMG submission 203526) | Freshwater fungal communities from buoy surface, Lake Erie, Ohio, United States - Buoy 2 MA122 | ecosystem: Environmental > Aquatic > Freshwater > Lake > Lake biofilm | place: USA... | reverse complement strand
AAAATAAAAGATGTGTTGCTGTCATTAACAAACATCAACACATCTAATTGGTTTTCAATTGATTACGTTGGCTTTTATGCGTGTAACGCTTGTGTTAACACTTCGCGTAACTCTTGTAGTGAGTAAATGCGAACGAGAACACCATTTAGCCAAACAAAACTAATCTTTGTCATATTGGTGAGTATTGGTTTATAGGTATGTTAGAGAAAAAAAAGGGAACTATGTTCCCTTTTTGTGGTGGTGTTAATCACCTTTGGTGAAGAACCCACCAGACTCAACCTTCGAAGAAGGGACGAGTCCACCGTCGTCAAGTATCTTGGCGTCGGCAAGTACTTGATATGTTTCGAAGGCGCCATCGACTTCGATACATTCAAGTACTTCATGCATAGTGTGCGACCAGAAGGTGATCCACCTTCCGTTGTCACACTTGACATGATAACCAACCTTGCCATTTTTGGCACGTTTGGTTTCGACATCGTCGTTATCGACGATTTCGTTTTTGTCATCGTACTCGAGGACAAACTTAAAGCCCTCTGTGGCTTTACGCTGTTCATTCTCTGAATGGACAGCTAATCTACCAAGACCTACAGGCTTGGTTGATTCCTTCGCAGATTTTTTTGCGTCTGGCATAAATTTACGTTTTTAAGAATTAACAAACGGGGGATGCACGCATCCAAATTTATGGTGGGGTTTGTTGGATGGTAGGGTCATCACATCCTCTAACATGGTAGGGGGCTAGTTACCAATGACAAAATGGGGGGGGTTAAAAAGTGAATATTTACATACCACGCATTTTTGCTATGTATAACATACCATATTCAATATATTAATTATATATTATACCAAGCATTTTTGCGTGGTATGGAATAATCAACAGGGTGTGAATATTTAATATTTGTTAACACATTAAATAAAAATAAATTTGTTAAGTTTAAACATTTAAAGTATATTATATTATGAGCTCGACACAAATTAAAGAGATAGGAGAAAACCTAGAGTCACATTACAGAGTGATGAAAAATGGATATGGACAGGACGTAGCTGTTCCTGTTGTAGATGTTAGAGATGGACTAGCATATAGAATGATGGTAGATGCTATGTGCAAATCTGGTAATAGAAGTAAGTATATGAATTATAATCAATACAATCAATCACCCCGTAAAACTAACAAGCATGTCGACTTATTATCATGAGTGTAAAGTGTATTGCTACTCTATACCAGAGGAGCAAGCAAAATCTTTAAACATTGAGGACCAAGGTAGATGGTTACCATTCACTATTTATTTAGGATCTGTAAATGCTTTTAAAATGTCAACAGATGAAGAAGACCCCACGCAATTCTGTACCACTATATATACAGATACAGGGGATGTGTATATTATAGATACACCCTATGTTAAATTTAGTAAGATATGGACAAAATTCATGTCAGACGATGTCAACGATGATATCAAAGATGACAATGATAATAATGATATTGAACTTTAACTTTTAAACCAATAATTATGTCAGAAGAACAAAAAGTACCAACCAAAGAGGAAATCATGACTTTCCTTATTGAGCAAATTGAAGTGAAAGAACTTCAGGCTAAGCTTCAGGATCTCAACACCAGACTGGCAAAAGCTAGAGCTGAAGAGTTACAAGCTATATCGTTTGTTGCTCAATTGACCAACCCTCGCAATGAAGAAAACGAAATGGTTCCTCATACATTAACACAAGAGGATCTGGATCAAAACCCTGAATTAGTTGAGGATGGTTATGAAGTGGGGGATAGTATTGTAATCCCTAAACCAGCTGAAGAAAAAAAATCTAGATCACTTAAGAAAAAAGCATAATGGCAGTAGTAAATCAAATAGAGAAAAAAATGAGGATGAACAACTGGGACGCAGTGAAGTACCAGTTGCTCACCTATTGCTATCTCTATAAGATTTCTGTAAGCGATGCCGATCTTGATTGTTTAACATTTTTAGCACTTGAGGGGGAGCAGGAGCTCACATCATTCTGTAGTAGGGTGCATGAGAAAAATATATTCTCTTCCCCTCAAAGTGTTAGGAATTGTCTCACCAAAGCAGCTAAGAAAAACCTGATTCTTAAAGAAGGTAAGAATAAAAAGAAAATAACCATTAATCCTGTTTTAAACGTATTCTCAAAAGGCAGTTTATTATTAAACTTTAAAATATTAAGTCTTGAATCCTAAAAAAACTAAAGACTTTATAAATGATGTTGCAATAAAAACTGGATTATCAAACGATGTTGTAGAATCTGCAATAATGTTTTACTATAGAGAACTAAGATCACAACTATCTTCATTGAGTCATTTTAAAATACATGTGTGCAATCTTGGTGATTTTGTAATTAAACATTGGAAGTTAGATGATAAGATAGATATGCTTCAGAAATTTGAAGAAAATAGCAAGGCAAAAGGATTGCAAAAAATGACAGCTAGATTTAAAACAGCTGAATCATTATACGAATTGAGAAATGTTAAAAAAATAATAGACGAAGAAAACCAGCGCAAAGATTTTATTAAACTACATAAAACTAAAAGCAATGTCAAGTCTAGGAAAAAACATAATAAAGATATGGAAGAGCAAGGGTCAGATTCTTGAAGGAATCACCAACTCTGTATTTAAAAGAGAAGATGTTGAAGAAATAGCTCAACATAGACTTGATATTTGTAAAGAATGTACATTGTTTGATGAAAAAGGGGAAGGCTGTCTTGTACCAGGAACAGCTCCATGCTGTAATGAAAAGAAAGGTGGATGTGGATGCAGCTTGTCATTAAAGACAAGAGCTCTTAGTTCAGGATGTCCTCTTGGTAAATGGAAAGAAGAATTATCGGAAGAAGAAGAAGATAAGCTCAATCAAAAACTTGGACTATGAGTATATTAAAATTCTACCCTGATAAACATAAATATACAAGTGAAGACGGTATAGATTGGTTAAGTGTAACTAGTCTTATCTCCAACTTTAAACAACCATTTGATGCTGATGCAATAGCTCTCAAGTCTTCAAAAAACAAAAAGAGTAAATGGTATGGGATGACACCTGAAGAAATCAAAGAAGCTTGGAAAGCTGAAGCTAAACGAGCTACTGATCTCGGAACATGGTATCATAATTGTAGAGAACAAGATATATGTGAATTTCAAACAATAGAAAGACAAGGTGTAACAGTTCCTATTTTTAAACCAGTTGAAATTGACCACATTAAACATTCACCAAATCAAAAACTAGTTGATGGTGTCTATCCTGAACATATGGTGTATTTAAAATCAGCAGGAATATGTGGACAATCTGATTTAGTTGAAGTGATAAACGGTGTTGTAAATATCACCGATTATAAAACAAATAAAGAAATTAAAGTTGAAGGCTTTACTAACTGGGAAGGTGTCACCCAAAAAATGGCTCATCCTGTCAGTCATTTGGATGATTGCCACCTTAATCACTACGCTTTGCAGCTTAGTATGTATATGTTTATTATCCTTAAGCATAATCCTAAGCTTCGTCCAGGATTGCTCACGATTCATCATGTATTGTTTGAGGAGGCTGGGCGTGATAAGTTTGATAATCCCATCACTGCTATTGATACACATGGAAACCCTATTGTTTTAGATATAGTACAATATGATCTTCCTTATTTAAAAGATGAAGCAATATCTGTAATACACTGGTTAGAAGATAATAGAAACAAAATAAAACCAAAATACTAATGTGGTTTGATGTAATAAAAATGTTTGTGACAATTGCACAACATAAAAAAGAAACTGATCAGAAACAAAAAGAACGTGTTTCTAAGTTATACATGCAAATGTCAGAATTATTAAGTGAGGCTGCAAAAGACCTATCACAAGATATCTATCCACAAGGCAAATGTGCAGCAATGCACACGCTTTCAGAAAATGTTTTAAATTATCTTCAGGATAAAGTGAATGAAGAAGAATTACAAATGATGCGTGAGTTATTGCATTATTGTTCACAACTTGAAAGAGAATATGCAAAACGCAAAGAACCTGAAACAATAAAAGAAATGTTTGATGCAGCAGGTAGACTGCATGGATTATCAATATTATATTCTGTATGAGTAAACCATTAACAAAAGAATTTTTAATTTCAAAAGGAAAGTGTTGTGGGAAACAATGTCAAAATTGTCCATATATCCCTAAGTATACAAAAGGCTCTACACAAATAGAAGAAGAAATAAAACTTTTAGATGAGTTATTGGATGATGTAGAATCTGGAAAGTTAACACTTGGATTTTCAGCTCATAAATGTTATATGAATAAAGATCATAAAATAACAAATCATATAACTTGGATACATGATGATGAATTAAAAAAATATTTAGTGTTGCGTGGTTTAGCATCTAAGGTGGATAGAGCTGTGCAAAAAGGATAATATATGATTAGACTATTTGATATACAAAATAACCAAGTGGTTCCTACGGAACATTGCTACACTCTTAAATTTTTAAAAGATATTATGGATGTCTACCCAGATGATCATTTAAAAATTTATAGTTATCTTTTTTACATGACATGTCCTAACCCAGATTTAAATCCTTTTTTTCATTTTCCAGATGGGGATAAAGAAGAATTTATACTAAAAGAATTGGACGTTGAGTTTTCTACTGAAGACGATTTAATAATAGATGCTGTAAAAAAATGTCAAAAAATGTATGAAACAGAAACTTCACGTGCTTATTATGGAATTAAAAAAGCTTTAGATAATATAGCAAAGTATATGAGCATGACACAAATTACAGATGGAAGAGATGGTAATATTGCTCAAATAGGAAGAATAGCAAAAGACTTTGATGCAATACGTCAAAGTTACAAAGGAGTGTATAAAGATTTAATTGAAGAGCAACAATCTTCTGTAAGAGGTGGACAAAATTTAGCATACGATCAATAACATGTAATTAAAACCCCAAACATAAAATGAAAAAGAAAGTATTATTTATTCTAAAAAGAAGAGAAGATTATGGAGTAGAACACTATTCCCATGAAGGACTTACAACAGGTCTTTACAATTCTGCAATGTTTGTAAAAAATATGTTACAAAAAAACAGAGTAGAATCAAAACTAATTGTTGTAATTGATAACAACGATATTGATAGAGAAGTAACATTGTTTAAACCCACACACGTAATTATTGAAGGTTTGTGGGTTGTGCCTGAAAAATTTGAAATATTAAAAAAATTACATCCTCGTGTAAAATGGATAATTAGAATTCATAGTAATACACCATTTTTGGCAAATGAAGGAATTGCATTTGATTGGATAGCAAAATATACAAAATATTTAAATGTAAAAGTTGCAACCAATGCCCCACAAATGCATAACGAATTACAACTATATGTAAAACAACAATATTCATTAACGCCAATAAAAGAAGAAAATAACGTAATAAATCTTCCAAATTATTATCCTGAAAAATTTGTAAAAAAAACAGCATCTCCTTTTAAAAATAGTGAATACATTAATATTGGTTGTTTTGGAGCAATACGCCCTTTAAAAAATCACATGACTCAAGCAATTGCTGCTGTAAAATTTGCTGATAGATTAAATAAAAAATTAATATTTCATATTAACGTAGGAAGGATAGAACAAAATGGTTTATCTGTTTATAATAATCTAAAAGCATTTTTTCAAAATCAAGCTCATAAAGGTCACATGTTAATTGAGCACGAATGGGCTGAAAGAGAAGAGTTCTTAAATCTTTGTTCAACAATGGATATTGGAATGCAAGTTTCTTTTTCTGAAACATTTAACATTGTTGCTGCTGACTTTATTAGTCAAGGAATACCTGTTATTTCTAGTAAAGAAATACCTTGGGTAAATACATTGTATAAAGCAAATCCAACCAATAGTGATGAAATTGCAAGAGTGTTAAGAAGAGCTTATAATCAACCAAGCATGAATCTATTATTGAATAAAATTAATTTAATTTCTTATTCTAAAAAAGCCAAAAGAGAATGGCTTAATTTTTTAAAATAAATGTCCCCTAAGTACACGGGGTCGTAGTTCCTCTCACGCTACCCATAAGAACAGCGCCCCACGAGAGCTAGATCGTAAGCTAGATGGGTTTGGCAACTTCCCTACTGACGAGAGAATAAGTTGCAATATTGTAGGGTGGTGAAATTGGCAAACACGCCATCTTGTCTCGATGGTTTATGTCGCTAATTTGGTAAATAATTGCGACATAAATGTAGGTTCGACTCCTACCCCTACAGCATGGTGGATTAGCCAAGTTGGTAAGGCAAGGCTCTGCAAAAGCTTGATGCACAAGTTCGAATCTTGTATCCACCTCTAAATTTTAATTATATGGCACAAGAAACTTATCAAGATTATGAACCAAATTATGTAGGTAATGCATTCATGTACAATTGGATATTTCATTATAATCCTTTCACTGAAATTTGGACAGCAATTCACAGAGATGATTATATGAAGTATTGGGATAAGTTAGATTGTAATAGATGTATTAAAAGTAAAAATATCTCAGATCTAAAAGATCTTTTATATAAAACAAAAGGATCTCCAGAAGAAATAGAAAAAATAGTAAATGGATAATATTTACAAAGAAGTTCCCACTTATGATAATGGTGTATGGACTACCACGATATTTAACACACGTGAAGAGTTTAGAGATTTTCTTGTTCCATTATTTAAGGAACCAGGTAAATACAATTTTAATGAAGATAGTTTAATATTTAATGCAGAAGCACGTAAGTTTCAAAAACAAAAATACTATTGCAATGCTCCTGTAAAAACAAAAGATTTTATAATTTATTGGGATGACCAGAAAGTCAAATGTCGTAATGGTATTATTGTACGCTCTAAAAGTGATACTTGGTATATCACTCGTGATTATTATATGTGGCTTAATTTTCTTCCTATCTATGATAAGGAGGAAAAGCGCTTCGATTTTGCAAAGGTACGTGATGCGCAATACCACATGGCACTCTACGAAATATTAGCTGAACTTCATTGGAAACATGCTATTATTTTAAAGAAACGTCAGATTGCTAGTTCATATTTTCACATGGCTAAACTTATAAACCAATACTGGTTTGAAGAAGGTGCTGTGTTAAAGATAGGTGCTAGTTTAAAAGACTACATAAATGAAAAAGGTTCATGGAAGTTTTTAAATGAGTATAAGAACTTTCTTAATGAACACACAGCATGGTATAGACCATCAGAACCTGAAAAGGTTGGAGCATGGCAACAACAAATTAAAGTGAGGATTAATGGTAGAGACACTTACAAGGGTAATAAATCCACTATTAATCTTTATTCATTTGAGAAAGATCCTACACATGGTGTGGGTGGACCTGTAACTTATTTCTTTCATGAGGAAGCTGGTATTGCTCCTAAGATGGATGATACTTATGGGTTTATGAAACCAGCTCTTAAATCAGGTCATATTATTACAGGACAATTTATTGCAGCTGGATCAGTGGGTGACCTTGATCAGTGTGAACCCATGAAAGAATATATTCTCAATCCTGATGAGAATGGCTTTTATGGTGTTGAAAGTAATTTATTAGATAGCGATGGTACAATAGCATTAACAGGACTTTTTATTCCTGAACAATGGAGCATGCCTCCATATATAGATAATTATGGTAATTCTAGAGTAGAAGAAGCATTACAAGCATTGCAAGAAGAATTTGAAAAAGCAAAGAAAAAACTTACACCAGAAGCATATCAACTTACAGTTTCTCAGCATCCTCGTAATATAGAGGAAGCTTTTGCTTCTAGAAAAGTAAGTGTCTTTCCTCCTCATCTTGTAGCAAAACAATTACAACGTATTAATGATAAAGAATATTCTGTAGAATATTTAGACCTATCTAAAAATGCTGAAGGTAAAATAATTGCAAATAACTCAAATAAAATTCCAATATCTGAGTTTCCTATTTCTAAGAAAACTGATAACAAAGAAGGTGTTATTTGTGTATATGAACGTCCTTGTAAAGATCCTACATTTGGTATGTATTATGCTTCTATAGATCCTGTAGGTGAAGGTAAAACAACCACATCTGATTCTCTTTGTGCAATATACATTTTAAAAAATGCAGTTGAAGTTATAACAGACGATGGAGATGGTAAAGTTAAAAATGTTATAGAACGCGATAAAATAGTTGCAAGCTGGTGTGGTAGATTTGATGATATTAATAAAACACATGAGCGTTTGGAAATGATGATTGAGTGGTATAATGCTTGGACATTAGTAGAGAATAACGTAGCTTTGTTTATACAGTATATGATTTCTAAAAAGAAACAGCGATATCTTGTACCAAAAGATATGGTGTCGTTTCTTAGAGATTTAAAAGCTAACCAAAATGTGTTTCAACAATATGGATGGAAAAATGTTGGTACACTATTTAAAGGAAATATACTTTCGTATGGTATTGAGTTCTTACAAGAAGAATTAGATTATGAAACACTTGCTGATGGTACAATTGTAAAAACAATATATGGTGTAGAACGTATTCCTGATCCTATGCTTCTTAAAGAAATGCAAGCATATAGAGAAGGATTAAACGTGGATAGACTTGTGGCATTTTGCGCATTAGTTGCTTTTGCAAAAATACAACATTCTAATAGAGGATATGCTAAACGAATAGAGACAAAAGAAAAGTTGGAAAATTCACAGAAATTTAGTAAATTAAATTGGGGAGCGTTTAGACATATAGGTAAACAACATGGAGGTTTAAACTCTATGAGTTTACCAAAACGTAATGCTTTTAAAAACATAAGATAATGAAAATAGAAATTTTAGAAAAACTTATTAAACAAAATGCAATTACATTAAAAGAAGCTCTTGTTCTTTTAGATTCTACAGAATCTTCTAAATTTGAAAACAGAATTATAAACTATTGGACAAGCACCTATACATATCCAATAAATAAAAATTCTGTATTATTTTTTTCTTGATACTATAAATTAATATAAATGCAAGTTTATAACGCATTAGACCTAAAAAGTGGGAAAAAGAGTGAATACACCAAAATGGGTACACTCACTCAACCTATACAGTTTCTTTCAGAAAAAGAAAAAGATGATGCGTGGAGAGCTTGGAATTTAGATTGGTTAGAATGGCAAGGGTTAAAACAACTTAGACGTAATGCTAGACGTCTAATGAAAAACTACAAGCTTGCAAGAGGTATTATAGATAAAACAGATTACATTGTTGAGGAAGATAACGAAATGGCTGATCTTATTGACACTCTTACAAAAGAAGATGTATCAGCATTTGAACTTAAATTCTATCCTATTATTCCTAGTGTTGTAAATGTGCTTTGTAATGAGTTTTCAAAGCGCAGTTCACGTATAATGTTTAAAGCTGTTGATGACATTTCGTATAATGAAATGTTAGAGGCTAAAAGACAAATGATTGAAGACGTTCTTTTAGAAGATGCTAAAAGAATTGTAATATCTAAAAAACTTGAAGAAGGTGTTGAATTATCTGAAGAAGAAAAGAATCAACAGCTTGATACTGAAGCAATTAAAAAACTTCCTGAAATAGAACAGTTTTTTAGAAAAGATTATAAATCATTAGTTGAACAATGGGCATCTCATCAAATGGCTAATGATGAGGAAAGATTTAAAATGCAAGAACTTGAAGAGCGTGGATTTAGAGACATGCTTATTACAGATAGAGAGTTTTGGCATTTTCATATGATGGAAGATGATTACGAACTTGAACTTTGGAATCCTCTTCTAACTTTTTATCATAAGTCTCCAGATGCAAGATACATATCACAAGGTAACTGGGTAGGAAGAATTGATCTTCTCACTGTAGCTGATGTAATTGATAAGTATGGTTGGATGATGACACAGGATCAAATGGAAGCTCTTGAAGCCATCTATCCAATTCGTTCTGCTGGTTATATGATTCCTGGTCAACAAAATGATGGATCTTTTTATGATGCAACAAAATCTCATGACTGGAATGTTAAAATGCCTAGTCTTGGGTATAGACAATTTATGTCATTGTATGATAGTAAATTCTTTGGTCAAGGAGATATCATACATATGATACTTTCTGATTCAGAAGATTTTGCTGATTTTGGTCAAAACTATCTTCTTAGGGTTTCTACAATATATTGGAAATCACAACGTAAGGTGGGGCACCTCACTAGAATTACTGAAGAAGGTGAAATTATACAAGAAATTGTTTCTGAAGATTTTAAGGTTGTAGATAAACCCATATATAACACTACAATTTATAAACAAAAATCAAAAGAAAATTTAATATTTGGTGATCATATAGATTGGATTTGGATTAATGAAACATGGGGTGGAGTTAAAATTGGTCCTAATCGTCCTGCATTTTGGGGTATGAATAACATGGGTGGTATTAATCCCATCTATATTGGAATGAATGGTGGAAAACCAGGTAGAGTGCCTTTTCAATTTAAAGGTGATCAAACTCTTTATGGATGCAAACTTCCTGTAGAAGGTGCGGTGTTTGGTGATCGCAATACACGATCAATAAGTCTTGTGGACTTAATGAAGCCTTACCAAATTGGGTACAATATTGTAAATAATCAAATAGCTGATATTCTTGTAGATGAACTTGGTACAGTGATTATGCTTGACCAGAATGCTCTTCCTCGTCACTCTCTTGGAGAAGACTGGGGTAAGAATAATTTGGCAAAAGCTTATGTAGCAATGAAGAACTTCCAAATGTTACCTCTTGATACCACTATTACAAATACAGAAAATCCATTATCATTTCAACATTATCAAGTGTTAAATCTAGAGCAAACACAACGTTTGATGTCTAGGATACAACTTGCTAATTATTTTAAACAACAAGCTTTTGAAGTGATTGGTTTGAATCAGCAGCGTATGGGTCAGCAAATTGCTCAACAACAAACTGCTACAGGTGTAGAGCAAGCAATGAATGCTAGCTATGCTCAAACTGAACAATACTTTACACAACATAGTGATAATTTAATGCCACGTGTACATCAAATGCGTACAGATCTTGCACAATATTATCATTCTAAAAAACCAAGTTTACGTTTACAATATATGACTACCAAAGATGAAAAAGTAAATTTTAACATTCATGGTACTGATTTATTGTTAAGAGATTTAAATGTTTATTGTACTACAAAAACAAACACTCGTTCTATTATGGAACAGCTTAAACAATTAGCTATTCAAAATAATACAACAGGTGCTTCTATTTATGATCTTGGTAATGTAATTAAATCTGAATCTATTGCTGAACTTACAAATGTTCTTAAAGCTGCTGAAGAAAAAACAATTCAGGCTAAGCAATCTGAACAACAGCATCAGCAAAAAATGCAACAAGATCAAATGGCATCCATGGAAAAACAAAAACAAATGGATCTTCAATTTAAAGCTGAACAAGCTGATCTTGATAGACAAAAAGACATTACTGTTGCTGAAATTCGTGCTGCTGGATATGGTGCTCAAGTTGATATAAATGAAAACAAGCAATCTGATTATTTAGATGCGATGAGTAAAATCCAAGATCAGCAACAATACTATGATCAGATGAATCTTAAACGTGAATCTGAACTTACTAAAAAAGAACAAGGAGAACAAAAGCTAGATATTGAAAGACAGCGTTTACAAACTCAACGTGAAATTGCTGATAAACAACTTCAAATAGCTAAAGAAAACAAGAATAAATACGATTCTAAAAGTTCTTCAAATAAGAAAAAATAAATTATAGCGCTATTATCCAGTGCTTTGATAGTTTTTGAAATTACAAAGTAAATTTTTAAAATTTATTTTGTATATTTTTAATGTATAGATTTCTAACTTAAAAACCAACAATATGAGTGATAATCAATCAAATGTACAAACATCTGTACAACAAGTAGATGTAGATATCGATAGCTGGTTAGGTACTCCTGGTGCCGATAGTGTAATAACACCAACTAAAGAAGAAAGCGATGAAAAACCAAACATATTTTCTTCTAAAAAACAAGATCTTAGTTTTTTAGATAAAGAAGATAGCAATGATGAAAATTCTAATGAATCTGATGAAGAAACAAAGGAAAAAGCCAAAGAAGTATTTAAAGAACTTGACAAAGAATTTTTGGCAAAAGATGAAGATGAAGAATTAGAAAAAACAAAATCTGATCGAGGAAGACCTCGAACAGATAAATCTGGTTTAGTTGAGTTTCTCAAAAAACGCATTGAATCAAACGAATTATTTGCTTTTGATGATTATGATGAAAAGAAAGAATCGTTAGATGATTATCTTGGAAAGCTTGGTGAAAAAGATATTGAAGATCTTTGGAAAGCAAACATAGATAATATAAAGCAAGAGGTAGCTTCAAATACACCTCAAGAGTTCTTTGAATCACTTCCAGAAGAATTACAATATGCAGCAAAATATGTTGCAGATGGAGGTGACGATCTTAAAGGATTATTTTTAGCACTTGCACAAGTGGAAGATGTTAGATCTTTAAATCCTAAAAATGATAGCGATCAAGAATATATTGTAAGATCATATTTGCAAGCTACTAATTTTGGAACAGAAGAAGAAATTGATGAAGAATTGCAAACATGGCGTGATATTGGAGCTTTGGAAAAAAAGGCTAAGCAGTTTAAACCAAAGCTCGATCAAATGCAAGAAGAAATTGTTAGATCGAAAATTCAGGAACAAGAATATAGAAAACAACAACAAGAACAAGCTGCTGAAGCATATATGCAAAATGTGTTTGAAGCATTAAGACCAGCTGAAATTAATGGTCTTAAACTTGATAAAAAAACACAAGCTCTTTTATATACAGGATTAGTACAACCTCAATATCAATCTGTACAAGGTAGACCTACAAATCTTTTAGGTCATCTTTTAGAAAAATATCAGTTTGTTGATCCTAATTATCCTCTTATTGCAGAAGCTCTTTGGTTACTTTCTGATCCTGATGGATATAGAAATGAACTTAAAAAACAAGGTAAAAATGCTGCTGTAGAACAAACAGTGAGGCAGTTGAAAACTGAGCAAGCTCGTAAAAATACTTCAACATATTATGAAGAAGATGAGCCAAGACAAAGAAAGATTGCAAAACCGCAAAATATATTTAAACGTTAATTAAATTCTAAACCCTTAAAAAACAAAAAATGAGTACTCCAGTTTTAAACAATGGTATTTTCCTACGTGACACGCAGTATCACTCTAGCTCTCACGTAGATTCATATCACCTGGTGAACATGTTGAAGAGTGCAGAACCTACTGATTTGGGTCCTGTTGATCTTTGGGCTATGGCTCAAAAGGTAGAAATGCCTCTTTATCAAATGTCTAGCTTTGGTGGTAAAAATGTCATCATGGTCGATAACGCACGTGGTGAATACAAGTGGCAAATCCCTGTTGCACAAGATCTTCCTTACATTGTAGAAGATATTGAAGCAGAGAACCAAAACAAAGGTATTGATGGTCAAACATTTAAAATCAAGTTAAACAGACGTATGTTTGGACATGGTGATATCATCACTTATGACAAATATAACGGTGTGGAAATGTACATCACAGCAGATGATGTTATTCCTACAAACGATGGTTTTGTTTACACAGTACAACTTGTAAACAATGACAACACTAAATATTTGGATAACAAATATTTGAAAGTTGGAACAAAGGTATTTCGTAAAGGTAGTGCTCGTGGAGAATATGGTGAGCGTTTCTCTGATCTTGGAGATGTTCGCGCAGGTTTCCGTGAGTTCTATAACTACGTAGGTGGTGCTGAAGCTCACGTACACTATTCTATTTCTTCTCGTGCTGACCTTATGATGAAAGGTGGTTTGAAAGCTGATGGAACTGTACCTGTAATTGAACTTTGGAGAAACTTTGAAAAAACTTCTGATCCTTCTATTACTAGCCTTGAAGATATGGCTGCTAAACTTGGTAAGGATTATGTAAAGAAAGCTTATCAATCAGGACAACTTACTCGTACTTTCTTGACTACTTTGGAAGCTGCTCACTTAACTAAAATTGCTAATGACATCGAAACCTACTTGATGTGGGGACAAGGTGGACGTATTAAGCAAGATGGTCCAGATGATCTTCGTCTTTCTGTAGGTCTTTGGAAGCAACTTGATAACTCTTACAAGCGTATTTACAACCGTGGTTCTTTCAATCTTGATCTGTTTAAATCTGAAATCTTTAACTTCTTCAACGGTCGTGTGGAGTTCAAAGGTCCAGATCCTCAACGTTCTTTGATTGTTCAAACTGGTATTGGTGGTATGAAGCTTGTTAACGAAGCTATTAAGAAAGAAGCTGTTAATTCTGGTTTGGTTCTTAATGCTCATGAACTTGGAGCTGTAACTGGTAAAGGTATGGATCTTAACTTTGGATTTGCCTACACTAGCTACGTAATTCCTTTCTTGGCTAACGTTAAGTTTGTACTGAATCCTGCATTTGATAATGTACACACTAACGATATTGAGAATCCAATCATCGATGGTTTCCCTCTGTCTTCTTACAACTTTATTATCTTTGATATCACTGATAATACAAACGATAACATCTACTTGTTGAAACTTTCTTGGGATAATCAACTTAAGTGGTTCTACCAAAATGGTACTATGGACTACATGGGTCGTACTCAAGGATTCCAATCTAGTGGACAATTCAATGGTTATAGAGTATTCATGACACAAACAATGCCTGCAATTTGGGTGAAAGATCCTACCAAGGTGTTGAAGATTGTTATGAGAAACCCTGTAACTGGTGGATCATTCTAATAATATAACAGTACCTGGGTTGCTTCCCATAAGAACAGCACCCAGGTCTTTATATATATTAACAATTTAAAAATTAAATAATGGCTGGAAATTCCAAAACTTCAAAATCTGTTGCTCCATCTAAAGCACAGGGATCAGCAACACGTTACACTGGTACTAAAAATGCAAGTGTGTCAGCTCAAACAAAAGCTACTGGAAAAGTAGGTGGTGGTAATAAATCTGTCACTGTACAATCTACAGCTCAAAAAATGAAAAACGGTGGTTCTAAAAAGTGTTAGTTCCACGTGAAACATAATCCGTACCCTCAACCTGTTGTAAGCATACCAAACTGATCACTTGGGGAGTTTGCAACTCTCGACAGGTTCTTTAAAATTAAAACATTGATTTCTTTAAAAAAACTTATTCAAGTTCCTGGTAGTCCAGATATTGCTCTTAAGCAACAATGGAAGGAAAGTGAAGCAGCACCTGCGCGTATCGCGCACGTGAATAGACTCTCAAGAGATGTCTATGATATAGTAACATATGAAGTAGATATGGCTACTGGATCTGTAATTACTGTGCCAATTGAATCTAAAAAAGGAATTTTAGATATTGAAAATGCAGGTAGTGCAGCTACTAGTTTGTATATATATTTAAAGAATGATGAAATTACAGCAGATCGCACTAAATTTTATATTCAACTTTCTGTATATACGACAAATACAGCAGTGACTCCAATTGCAATAGGTAGAGGATTTGCTCCAACAGAATTTTTAATTGAAATTAAAAATCTTGATGCTGCATCTTCCTGGGATAATTTGTATCTTTATTACGAAATAATTAAAATAGATTAAAATGGCACAAGAAATTTACACAAGAATTGGTAAGCTTGTAAGAATTAAAAATCAAAAAACAAAAACATTTTCAAATGAAAATGAAGAATATACCACAGTACTTGTAAAAACAGGTAGTGGTGTAAAAGCATTAATGCTTACTGATGCTGAATTATCAAAAGCTCTCGCGCGCGCAGAAAAAAATAAAGAAGACCAAATTCAACAAAGTTGGATTTCAAAAATTTTAGATTAATCGGTTACATATTGTAACCATCTTATAAACCAATAAAAAACCAAACATGAGTAGTGTTACTATCGTGGAAAAGTATCCACAAAACAAAAAATCAAGTATTGCTGTAAGACCTTTTTTTGATGCCAATGTAGATAACATGGGGCTTCAAAAATATGGATTGACGCTCTTTGACGGTGCTGTACATGAAGAACAATTAGCTTGTTTAGAAATCAACGGAATCAAACGTTATCTCACTGGATTAAATGAATTTGCTCCTGAGATTAAAGATCTTCCTTTAGATGAACAAGAAGCTAGAGTTAAAGAAATTAGAAAAATAGTTTGTCATTTAGAGAAAGTGTTGGCAGCAAATGTTCTTGATCCTGAAGATAGTGATTTTTGGAATAAGGTTAAAATTGCTGGACCTAATAACAGTAATCTTTGGGATAAAATTGTGATTCGTGTTGGAAATGAACCTCTTCATTTAGAACCTGAAAAAGATCCATATGATCTTATTAAATTATACGCAATTGAAGCTGGTGGGTTTTCAATGATTGCAAAATCACTTGATGATGCTCGTAAAATGCCTGTTCCTCCTAAGTTCTTTTTAGATAAACTAGAAGAAACAGTATCTACAAATACAGAAGTGAAGAAGCTTAGAAACAAAGCTCTTTCTGAACTTCAAAAGCTCTTTGATAAAAATACTAATAAACTTTTCTATGTTGCAAAACTGTTAGATCCTAATAGTGCACAATACAAAAAGTCTACACCTAATGATGTTATTTATGATAACATGGATAAGTATATTAATGGTGATCTTTTAGAAAAAAACAAACGCAAAACAGCAGAGAAGTTTCTTGAAGTGGTAGGATTAGATATGGAATCTCTTAAAATTCGTGCTCTTGTAAAAGATGCCCATTATTATAAGATGATTGCTACAAAAGCTGATGGATTTATTTATCATATGACCACTACAACAATGTTAGGACGTACACAATCTGATGTCGTAGAATATCTTAAGAATCCTTTAAACGAAGAAATTCTTGTTGACCTCACTAAAAAAGTAGAACAATACTGGAACAAATAATGGCAAAGAAAGAAATGATAAAACGTAAGGATGGGTCCTATAGTCAACGTGGACTATGGGACAATATCCGTGATGCTAAAGGATCAGGTAAAAAACCTACAGCTGAAATGCTTAAACAAGAAAAAAAGATTAAAGCTAAAAAGAAATAACATGGCATCAAAGAAAAAATGGATTCAATCAGCAACTGCTTCTATTAAAAAACGTGGAACAGAAGGTGTTTGTACAGGATCTAAGTTTGGATCTTCTTCTTGTCCAGCTGGTAGTAAAAGATATAATCTTGCCAAGACATTTAAAGCAATGGCTAAAAACAAATAATGAACAACAATCTTCTTCAAATAAAAATAAAACAAAGGCTTAATAAATTAGCTTCATTTGATTATGACAATATTGAATGTTGGCAAATTCAAGAAGCTGTAAATAAAGCTCAATTTGAATGGGTGAGAAGACAGATTTATGGTATTAATACTAGACAGCAAGGTTCTGAAGAATCAACAGGAATTGTTGATGATTTACAAATTCTTATTAAAGATCAGACTTTACCTTCTATAGATAAAAAATATTTTTATCAATCTGATCTTCCTCAAGATTATTTATATTTTATAAGAGTGGATGCTTTTGCAACAAGTGATTGTTGTACAGAAAAAAGAAGAATGACAATATATCAAACTGAAGAAGCAAATATGGGGATTCTATTAACAAGCGATTCAAAGGGTCCTAGTTTTGAATGGGGGGAAACATTGGCTACATTAGTTGGTGACACTGTTAGAGTTTACACAAATGATGAATTTGATATAACAGATGTAAAACTGACTTATTATAGAAAACCTAGAGAAATATTATTTCAAGGGTGTATTAATCCTAAAACTGGAACAGCAGTTGCAACTAATCAAGAATGTGAATTAAAAGACGATGTTGCTGAAATAATTGCTGATCAAACAGCTATGATATTAGCTGGAGATATTGAATCAGTTACACAATATCAAAGAGAACAACAATCCGTACAAGGAAATAGTTAATTATGCAAAAGATAGCAAGACCTACAATTTTTAGTACAAAAGGATCTGATGTTAGTAAAGAACCTATTAAAACAGGAATTAAAACAGCTTCTACAAAAGGTAAAAATGCTTTAATTGATGAGTCTTGCATTAGTTTTCTTAATTATCGTGTTCAGCAAGAAGATCAATCTTCTCGTATTTATTTAGCAATGTCTCTTTGGTTAGACAATGCTGGCTATGTAAACGCAGCTAAACTTTGGAAAAAGTATTCAGATGAAGAAAGAGGACATGCTGACATCGCGCGCGAGTATCTTCTTAATATGGGAGTACAACCTGCTACAGCTACCTTAGAACAACCAGCTGAAACATTTGGTGGTCTTCCTGATATTATTAGACAATCTTTTGATCATGAGATTCAGATTACAAATCAATGTAGTGATCTTGCTAATCATGCACTTAAAGATGGCTCACATATGTTGTATGAACTAGCTCTACATTATCTTAAAGAGCAAAATGAAGAACATGGTAAAATGCAAAACTGGGTGGATCAACTCAATGCATTTGGAGAAGATAAGATAGCAATGCGTCTTCTTGATCATGAAATAAAAGATTATTTGTAGAATTAAAAAATAATTAGTATATTATATTATATATTTATTTGTAAACCCTTAAAATTTAAAAACAATGTATTTTAATCACGCGTTTCGAAAATCGTTTCTAGCAAAATGGATTGAACCTATTCCAGCTGCTCCTGGTCCTCAAGAACTTGCACCTGTAGGTAGTGTAATTGATCAACTTACTTCTGGTACTACAGCTGATCTTCAACCAGGTCAAATTGGTTTGTTTGATGCAAACACTTATCAAGCTATTAATCCATCTGGTCCAAATCCTACAAACAGTGGTAAACCTTTCATCCTTGCGCAAGGTTCTTATTTTACAAAAGATAAGATTGGACCTTACCATGGTGGTTATCAAGAGTCAGTAAAATCTAAAGTGATCAACCCTAAGTATATCTCTAAGGTGTTCCTCACTTGTTCTACTCCTCCTGTAAACCAAGTTAAAGACATTGAGATTGGTAAAGTTGAGTGTGGCAAAACCTATCGTCTTCGTTTAGATTTGAAAGGTTCTCCTGCTTTACGTTTCTTGTCTCATAACATCTATCGTACTTTAGATGCCTTTACAGGATGTTGCACAGATGATTGTACAGCTACTTGTACTGGAGCTATTGTAGATCCTACAATTGTTGCTATTAAATGGGCTAAACAATCTATTGAAAATCCTATTCTTACTAATTTCTTGAAAGTTAGTGTTAATGATTCAAATGGTGATTTAGTTGGTTCTTATGATCCTGAGTATACAGGTGAAGATCCTCTTATTCAAAATACTGTATCTGGATTTGTTGCGCTTGTTGATCAATATCCTGTTGATACAGAAACTGATTTTAATGATTGCGATCTTAAAGCTAAAGTAACATTTGAGGTTGCTTATCTTGAAACTAAGTTTGGATATTGTACTTTCACTCCTACTGATTTCTATGAACTTCAACCTCTGGAGCTTTATGCTTCTGTAGTTGATGAGTCTGGAGATCCTTGTAATGTACAATGCGTTAGCATCACTGGTACTTGGAACAATGGTGTTTACACTCCTGATGTTCAAGAACCTGTTCAAGCTCAAGGTGTTGGAGAAACTGTTCTTCGTAACTTGATCCTTGATGGTCGCTATCGTCAAGAAGCATATCCTGATAGTTCTCGTGTTGATCATTTGAGGATGAGAGAAATTGAAGCTAATCCTGTTCTTGCAACAGTTGATCGTAATAGCTTCTTTAACTCTATCAACATTCTTCATAGTGTACCTCGTTTTAATAATCCTACTGGTACATTTGATAATGATCAATATTTGTTGACTATCTATCTTGAAGAAGGAGCTAATGCTACTACATTTATTAATCAACTTCAAGCTATTCTTAACAATTGTTGCCCAGGTCTTCAAATTGAACAATATTGTGCTGGTGCTGAAGGTGCTGCTCCTGCTCCTGCTCAACCTTTTGGTGATGGTGGATATCCTAATTATGGAAATTGTGCTTGTAGTTTGGTTACAGCAGCTGTACCTGCAATACCAAACACAGAAACAACAACAGTTTCTCAAGGTTAATATTTCAACCTAAAATAAAAAAGCTGGGGACTCTATAAGTCCCCTTCTTTTTTTTGGATATATGTATAAAAATTTGTATATTTTTATTGGGAACATCTATTTAATTTTGTAAAGAAAATAATATGGCATCAAAACATCAATTAAGTTTAGAAGTATTAGATGTTAAAAATATAGGTACTTTTAAAATAACAGATACAAGCGTATATAGTGAAAGATTAGGTGTTGGTAATGAAACACTAGAAGTTACTGTACCTGGGTTTAATGATGCTGTAATGTTTGAAGTGACAAATGCTTTTGATTTAGTTTTAACAGCATGTGATTTACAACTTCAAGTAAGTAATTGTGGAGAAGTATTATCAGATTTACCAGATGGTGTTTATCATATAAAATACTCTGTTAGTCCTAATAGTAAAGTATTTGTAGAATATGAACATTTACGTATTACAATGATAATGGATCAATGGTATAAACAATTATGTCAACTTGAAATGGCAGCATGTGATCCAAAAGAAGATGTTAAAAAAGATTTAAATGAACTAAGATTAATTAAATCTTTCATAGATGCTGCAAAAGCAAAAGTAGAATATTGTCATGATATAGATGCTGGGATGGATTTGTATAATTATGCAAAGAAAAGACTAGATAGATTTCCTGATAATTGTTGTTATTCATGTAAGTAATCTAAAAACCAATAATATATGCAAAAGTGTTTAAACTGTGATTCACAAATTACATGTGGATGTCAAAGACGTCATGCTACAGATGGAAAATTAGTTTGTACAAAATGTCTAACTGACTATGAAAACAAACTTGAAGAACTTAGACAACAATCCCAAAACAACCAACAAAATGAAAATGCTGAACAAAATCAAAATAACACATAATGAGTTGTAATTTAAAACCATGTCGTGATTTATCTGATGATAAAATAAGTATTTATATACAGTATGCAGATACTGTATATCAAATGATGCTTGAAATGAGATATGGTTTAGAATCTTGTAAAAGAACAAGAGATTTTGATTTGTTGGATATGAGAAAAAAAATTGTTGATTGGCAAACAATTAACGATGATTTTTCAATCTCATTAATGGAAGAAAAATTTGGAAGAATTTATTCTTTTGATGCAAGAGATAATAAATATTTAATTGCAAATTCTCCTTTTTATTCTACATCACAGACAAAAAGAATTCAATATTGGGATGATGAGCAATGGTGGGGAAATCAAGGTAATACTTCTGAATGTGTTGCTTATTCTTGGATACATTGGCTAGAAGATGGTCCAGTTTATCAGCCTGCATCTCCTCAACCAATATTAAATCCAAATACAGTTTATAAAGCAGCTCAAAAAATAGATGAATGGCCTGGTGAAAATTACAATGGCACATCAATAAGAGCAGGTGCTAAAATACTACAACAAGAAGGTTTTATACAAAACTACTATTGGACAAGAGATGTTAATGTTCTTGCAAATACTGTTTTAAATACAGGACCTGTTGTTGTTGGAACATATTGGTATTCAAACATGATGAGACCAAATTTAAGAACAGGTCTTATGTCAGCAACAGGTAGAATACTTGGAGCTCATGCCTATGTAATAAACGGTGTTGATTTAAATAGAAGATTATTTAGAATTAAAAACAGTTGGGGTAGAAAGTGGGGGTTAAATGGTAGAGCTTTTATATCTTTTACAGATATGAGCAGATTAATGAGAATGCAAGGAGAAGTATGTTTGGCGATTGAAAAAATTAAAACATAACTTAACATTGTTAACTAATAAATTTTAAAAAGTTAATAATTTTTAGTATATTATAATGTAAAGTAGTGATGAAAAAAAGATGCAAAGTTTGTGAAAATTGTTCAAAGATTGTACCCAAAAAGGTCTACTGTGTACCAGAATGTCCTGAGTGTACTCCATGTGAACAACTTTATTTATCTAATTGCATCATATTTGAAAATGACGACACTGAAGATAGTGGAAATGATGGGTTAGCATGTTTTGGTGTAGATTCAGGAGCATCTGTTACAGATTTGTTGTTAAAATTATTAGAAAAATTATTTCCAGAATGTCATACGACAACATCTACAACTTCTACTTCTACGACATCTACAACAACAGTCGTACCAACTACTACATTACAACCAACAACTACAACAACATGTATTGAAACAATAACTACTACTCAATATTCAATTTGTGATATATGCCCGTAACAACAACATCAACAACATCAACAAGTACAACAACTACTACGACTAAACGTAATGTGGTTTTTAATATATTTGATGGTAGTAAAATTGTCAACACTTCTACATTAAATTATCAACTTAATTCTATTAATAAAGGTATTGTATCTACACAATGTGGAGTAGCTTGCCCAAACTGTGAAAATATTTATTTTTTTGGTAATAATGTTGCATATAGTTCTTTTGTTTCTGTTGAATTTCCAAATCTTCAACCTAGTGAAAACCTTCCATGTTGTGGAAGAACTGCTGGTATACAAACACCTTTAGATAATGGATTCACAGGAACATGTAATACAAATTTTAGTCCATGTCTTCAAATATTACAAGATGCTCTTGGACCAACATTTTATGAACTGTTGTTAAATCAAGGAATTATTGAATATACATCTATAAATAATATATCAATTATATGTCAATTAATTATAGAAGCGCAAAATTCTCCAATTTATACACCACAATTATTATATATTATATTTAACTATATCTTAAGTCAAGGATTAGTAATAACATGTGATGGAAAATTTTCTATAATTGGGACAGTTCCTTCTTATGCAACTTATGCAAATAGATTTATGACTACTACTACCACAACTATAAATTCATTATCTGGAGGATCATCTGGAGGATCATATGGAGGATTTGGAATTGGACTTGATCTTCTTGAAGAAGATATTATTTATTAAAAATATTTATTTATTTATTAAAACTTAAAAATTTTATTTATGTCTTGCTCTACACCAACAACAACATCTGGACCCTGTGTTCAATGTATTCATCCTTTAGAATACATTTTTGAATTAGCACATCAAGGAACTCTTGGTGTTAATAACAAATCTTTATTTGAAGAAGGATTAGATAGAATACTTGATAAAGGTATTGTTACAACTAATTGTAATATGTGTTGTCCTAGTTGTGAAGGTATTTATGCTTTAGCATCTGTTGAAACAATGATGAAACTTTATGAAGGATTAGGCTTTACAATAAGTGCTGCTGTACCTGCTTCTCCACAATTTTCGGGTGATTACAATTATTATATAAATAATGATTCACCATGTTGTAGTAATGTTTTTGCATCTATTGAAACATGGTTAGACAAATACGCTAGTGAAATTGGTTTAACACCTTTAGCTGCTGTACCAGCATTAAATTCAACATTTACACCAAGTTTATCATCAAAAGAATTAATGACATGTTGTAATGGATTTAATGAATGTATGGATGATTTAATTTGTTGGGTTACGGCAGGTCGTTTTGCTGCTGAATCAATTGATAGATTACAGGATAAAGGTGTAATTGAATATGGTGGAATTTATAACAATTGTTCAAAAACTGATAATCTTGTTCTTTGTAAACTTGTTGATTTGTTAGATAAATATTTAGGTGAAACAGCAAATATAAATCGTAGATCATATATTGTAGATCGTATACTTGATAAAGGTATTACTATATCTTGTTCAGATAATGGTGAAATTGTAATAGGAAGCGTTGAAACTTGGCTTAAATATGGAGAACAGATGGGACTTACTGAATCCGCTGCTGTACCAGCACTTGGACAAACAACTACTACAACAACTGTACTATAATACTAAAGTATTATTAATTTTGTAAAAAAAATATTATGTTTATAAATTGTACAACAACAACAAAAGTATGCGTTGATCCTTTTAGTTATTTTTTATGTAAAGTTGTTGAATTAAGTAAATTATATGATTGGTCTATACTTGATACTATTGACAGAATACAGGATTTAGGATTTACTACAAATAGTTGTGATTTTTGCTGCAATGATTGTGAATATATTTTAGCAAGTGTTGAAACGTATAAAGTATATGTTTTGGCAAAAGATATACATCTGCAAAATGAAACTAACTGTTGTGTAAATATATTTGCAAGTGTAGAAAGATTGCTTACTTACGCGGAAGCTGTTGGAATTAATCAAGTTGGTTCATCTTCAGCATTTCCATTAAAAATGCCTATTCAAGGAGATGATGCTCATGATAATTCTGTATCAAGTTGTGATTCTAATTTATCTTGTTGTAATGATTTTAATAAGTGTATTTTAGATATTGGTTGTAATAACCAATGTTTTAATGCTGATACAATAGGACTTCTACTTGATAAAGGTATTGTTGAAAATTTAGCGCCTAATCAACAAACTAAAATATGTGAATTGATAGAATTTTTTAGAATAACTAAAGTAGATTTAAATGAATGTATTGCTACTATTTTAGATAGAGTTACTGATAAAGGTATTGTTATAAGATGTTATAATGGTAAAGTATTTATATCTGGTGTTGAAACAAGTTTAGTAGAACAAGGACTTATCCAATAAAATAAAAATTATGCAACAAAATTGTTTAGATTTAGGAACATGTACATGTATAAATCCATTTATATTTTTAATTGAATATGCAGAATGGTATATAACACAAAATCCAAATAAAACATTTGAAGATGTTTTAAATATGGATAATGTTTTTCCAAATGATTCTGATGTGTGTTGTGATTCATGTGATGATTTATATGTTTTAGGTGGAGACTTAAGTACTGCTGATAATAGTGTTATTGATTTTTTAAAAACATTTGATATTTCAGAAAATTGTTGTTTTAACTATTATGGAACTATTAGAGAACCTTTTATAAATATTAAGAATATTTTTGGAACAGGTACAGATCCTATTGATATATCTGAGGTTGATTTAAAAGGTTGTTGTACACCCGATAGTTTTACAAAATGTATAGATGAAATGATAAAATATTTTGATGACGATGAACTTTCAAAATATATAATTGATTTAGAAGGAGCAGATCAAACAGGAATATATGAAAAAGTAGTTGATGGAAATACTTTATTATGTCAACTTTTTGAATATTTAAAAGATAAACCAAAAGCTGATGCAATAGATTATGTTTTAACAGTATTAAAAAATGGATTAGTTGTTTCTTGCTCACCCACTGAAACAACAATTACAAGTATTTCTACATATATTCAAGTACATTCTTAAAGATTAAATAATAGTGGCATCTAATAATTTAAATTCATTAAATGGTCCTGATTGTTTTAATCAAACAACAACGACAACAGCGTGCGTTCCTGCACCTCCAGGTCCATTTATTCCACCTTGTGAAGAAACAATTGATGCTAGATGTATTATATTTCCAGAAGTTGACCCAGATGATCCAAAAAATGAAATTTTAGAATGTTATGGTTTACCAAGTGATGCAGATCTTGAAGATATAATTAATTTAATATTAGAAAAATTAAATGTTGGAGATTCAAGTAGTTGTGATTATGGGGATAGAGTTCCAGATTGTAGATTTAAAGCGATAATTAGTTATATTGATTATTATATACCACCCCCTCCTCCTACAACTACAAGCACTACAACTATTCCTCCAACTACTACTACTAGTACATCAACCAGTACGAGTACTTCTACTAGTACAAGTTCAACATCAACATCCACAAGTACATCAACCAGTACTTCTACTAGTACTTCAACTAGTACAACAACAAGTACGACAACTAGTACATCTACTTCTACAACAACAGCAGCACCTCCATTTCCTGGGTGTGATTGTTATGCTATAGGTCTTCCTGATGACTGTAGTGGAACTGTTAGATATATTAACTGTTTTGGAGAAAATGTTGTAGATGAATTAATACTTTTTAATTCTGGTACACTTTTTTCTCCTATATACGTTTGTGTTAAGAAAAATTCACAACCGTTTTTACAGGGTGGTACATCAGGACCAGTTGATTGTATGAGTCATATTGTAGCATCATTAGTACTTCCAACTAATCCTGACTACAGTAATTGTCCAGGTTGTGGTCTTTCACCTACTCCATAACTAATATATTAAAATTATAATAAAAATTATAAATGTCTCTTATTGTTACTATAAAAATTGAAGAAGTTGGATTTGATGTGAGCAACGTTTTTCAACTATTTGTTGATGCTGGTACAATAAGTCCATCTACAGCTACAAAAGATGAATTATTAGTAGGAAAAGATTTTATATTAAGCAACAATAATGCTAATAAAATTACAATTAAATCTACAGGCACGTGTAATATTGATTTTGATATAAATGTACCAGATCCTGTTCCTTCTAAAACATTGTGTATTAATATTATACCTTCTACAGGACCAAGTCCAAGTGTAGAATTTGTAAACATAGTTTCTGCATATTCTTACATTAATGGAAAAGTTTATTTTGATTTTTATTATGGTGCAATTAAATATAGAATTTATTGGAATAATACAAATTGGGTGCTAGTTAATTTAGCTAGTCCATCAGTAATTGTTGCCACTTTAGATAAAAATATGGAATTGCCAATAGGACCTAAGTGTAATTCATGGGATGTATTAAATCCAAATATTCAATCTGTAGTAACAAGATTAACATGTCCAGAAAAAATATGTGTTACAGCAACGGATGACAATGGGGATACATTTAAAGCTCAATTCTACTCATTTTGCGATACATGTTTTGATTTACCATGGGAAGAATGTACGGATGAAAATACAGAAGGATGCAAACCTTATTATATAACATTTGATTCAGATTACACAGATGGAAAAATAGTATGGAATCCTTTTTCAGACAAATATGATTTATTTGATGGAGATGTATTATTAGGAAGTACAACAAGTGAAAATGCAATAAATGATGATTGGGAAGAAACATCAACAGTAGAAGATATAAGTAGTGTTTTTGGGGATTGTCCTTTAAATTGTACGTTTGGAACAATTGTAGCAACTGTTAATGCAACATCAACTAGCACATCAACCAGTACATCCACAAGTACATCCACAAGTACATCAACGAGTACCTCGACTACAACAAGCACAACAACAAATCCTTGTTCAACAGCAATTTGTGGAGAGACATATGAAGGGTATGGATATTTATATAATTGGTTTGCAATATATGGTAATGGTACATTACCAATACCTTCAGTAGTTGATGGTAGAAATGTAGGTGGTATAGTTAATACATCACAACCAGGAGGTGCTCCAAACACTTGGGTTGTTCCAAGTGATGCTAATTGGAATACACTTATAGTTTACTTAGATCCATCTTGTGATCCAAATGCAATAGGTAGTCAAAGTGCAGTTGCAGGTGGAAAATTAAAAACTACTTGTACTAATCCTTTTGGTACTAATAATGGATTATGGGATACAATTACAGTTGTAGTAGCAACAAATGAGGTAAACTTTGCAAGTGTTCCTGGTGGCTACCGTCCTAGCAATGGCTCATTCTTCTCCATTGGCACCCAGTGTTACTTGTGGAGTTCTACGGAGAACGATAACGATACTAACACTGCCTGGTTCCGTGGCCTGGTTTTTAATAATACCAATCTAATCAGGATTAACACTGGCAATAAGCGAAACGGTTGTTCTATTCGTTTAGTAAGACCTGCAACAGTTGCTGAACAAGCACTTCCTGATGGTACAACAAGTAATGACAATTTATTATTACCTCATTATATAGGAAATAGTAGAACATATATTACAGTGAAGATAGGAAATCAAGTTTGGACAGCTCAAAATTTAATAGATGAAGAATATAATGATGGTGCACCAATTCCTGAAGTTACAGATAATACAGCATGGGGTGGACTATTAGCAGGTGCAAGATGTTCTTATAACAACACAATTGTTCAAACTAATGGTACTGTTGAACTTTGTGGTGTACCAAGTTAAAATATAATAAATTTAGACAGTAATGATAGTTAATTTAAAAATGACAAATTTACCTGTTGATTCTGATGTAGGACCAACTTTTAATGTCATTACTACTCCAGCTGGTACTGTAACACCTCCTCAAGTAACACTTGCTCAATTATTAAATACAAATGGTGTGGATGTTACTGTAAATAATAATGTAACATCTCTAGAATTACAGTCAACTGGGGTATGTACAAATACTACAAATGTAACAATTTCTGCACCTCCTACTACATCCACAAGTACTTCTACTAGTACTAGTACGTCTACAAGCACTTCTACTAGTACTTCTACTTCTACTACAAGTACTACTACAAATCCGTGTTGTGCTCCTACAATAACTGGAATTACTGAAAATTCAACCAACTGTACAATTTCTGTAGCTATTAGTTATCCTAGCTCACCTTGTCCTTCATGTAGTGGACTAAGAATAGGATATTCAACAACTGGTGCAGGTGGACCATTTAGTGACTTTAGCCCAGATCCTTGTACATCACCTAACATTGTTTCTTTGTCTAGTCTTCCAGCTAATGTGACACATATAAGAGCTACAACACTATGTACAGGTGGTGGGTCTGGATCAAGTGCTCCTTTCCCATATACTAAAAACGCAGCATGTAACAACCAAAAAACAGTAAGTAATTTAACATGTAATATAATGAATCAGCTTATTGGTGGATGTACATCTGGAGCTGGTGGTACATGTCCTAACATAAATGGAGTTACTGTACAAGGAAATTCAATAAGTCCATTACAATTTAGTAGTACTGGGTGTGGTCAATTTAATAATGATGGTTGTGAATCAAACTATCCTTTAGCATCAACTCAAAGTGGGCGTAAAACTGGTGTATCTGCAACATCTAAAGGAAATGGTTTATTTGATCTTGCAGTAAGTATAAGTTTTAGAAATGCTAATTTAACTTGTGTATATGCAAAAGTAAGAGTTGGTACTCCTTCAGGAAGTTTTACTGTACCTTCCAATTATGTAGAATACGATGGTGTGTGTCTTAATGCACTTAATCTTGCTCCTGTTATAGATATTATAGATGTTGATATTAATAGTGGTGACCAAGTAAGCATACTTCTATACTGTTTAAATAATGGTTTCTGTGATTGTGATGGAACTAGTTGTTAAAATATAATAAATTTAGAATGCAAGTATTTGTACAAATGAATAGTTTACCACCAGGCTCTGACATAGGACCTTCGTTCAATATTGTCAGCACTCCGGCTGGTACAGTTAGTCCAAACTCCATTAGTTTGACTCAACTATTAAATGGCATCTCTGTAAATGTTATAGCATCTGCAACCAGCCTAAATATCCAGTCAACAGGGGGATTATGTACAACAAGTATAGATGTTCCTATACCAAGCACTAGTACAAGCACTACCACCTCCACATCAACTAGCACCTCCACATCAACTAGCACGTCCACATCAACTTCCACCTCAACTTCCACCTCTACAAGTACCTCGACTACAACAAGCACAACAACTGCAGCTCCTTGTGCAGATCCAATTTGTGGTGTTACGTATGAGGGGTATGGTTACTTGTACAACTGGTTTGCGATATTTGGAACAGGTACTAGAAACAATGGAGGTAGAAACCTTGGAGGTATTGTAAATACTCAACAAAGACCAAGGCCAACAGATCCTATATATACAGATCAAAGAAATGATTGGAGGGTTCCTTCTGATGCAGATTGGAATAATTTAATTGGGTATATTGATCCTTCTTACGATCCAAACGCTAATGCAACAACACCTACAAGTGCAACAGGTGGTGATAAACTTAAAACCCGTTGTTCTGCTCCAATTGAAGTAGGTAGTGGTACTTGGGATAATAACTCTTCAGCAACAAATCAGTATAATTTCTCAGTTGTTGGTGGAGGACAAAGATGGGGAAAGGGTAGTGGGCTATTTAATTCTCTCAATGACTTAACTGGATTTTGGAGCACTACCGAGTGGCCAAGTAATGCTAATGAAGCTATTGTTGGTAAGTTAGTTTGGACTCGTGATTTTTTAGGTGCTTTTTCACATATTGATAGATTAGGTGCTGATAAACTAGCTGGTTTGTACATTCGTCTTGTTAGACCTGTCACATCTGCAGAACAATCTTTACCTGATGGCGCTACATGTAACACGCATCCTTTATTACCCCGTTATATAGGAAACAATAGATCTTATATAACTGTTAAAATAGGAAATCAAGTATGGACAGCACAAAATTTAATTGATAGTAATTTTAATGATGGAACAACAATTCCTGTAGTTACAAATGATGCAACTTGGGGAAATGTAGGTATATCTAACTATGTTGAAAATACGGGACGTGTATGTTCTTATGGTAACTCAACCACAATTACTGAGGATGGTAATACAATAGCTCTTTGTGGAACACCGATAATTACCCCAGTTGCTGGATGTAATTGTTACTCAATAACAAACAATTTTAACAACTTTGGTCTCAATCCTAACCCATCTAGGGATATTTCAGTCACTTATAGTAACACAGAACAATTCTGTGGAGATGCCTCATCAACTTATCCAAAAACATTAACAATAACATTAACAGGTACCTTTGTGCAAGGTGATGTAATTACTATAAACACAGGAGAGCTAGGTGTTGACTTTTTCTGTATACCCTTCTGTACTAATAAAACTATTACATACACTGTACCTGCTGGTGCAACAATAGCATCTATATTAAGTGGATTACAAACAGCTTTTAACAATCAATCCTTACCTATCAGTGGTGAAATAGGTTCATCGTCCACAATTTCTGGTAATCAATTAACAATAGTTAGAGGATACACTGATAATGCTGGAGACATTGTACGATATGCATGGTGTAACTTTGGTCAATCTTTTGTAACACCACCACCATCTAGTTTTAATTATTTGAATTGTTCTAACGCTAGTGTAAATGGTACAGTTGCATCTGGTCAAACAGTTTATGTATGTGCCAATAATACTCCAGTTTCTCCTGATAATTATGTACAAATAATGGTATCATTAGAGCCAGGTTGTCCATCCTGTTAATATTTTTAACTAATTAAAAAATGTTTATTCTTTTTAAAATATCACCATTAGGTGCAGGATTAGGTCCTAATTTTATATTATCTGATAATTTTGGATTAACTATTCCGTATAAAGTTACAAGACAACAACTTATTGATGGTGTTTTAATTCAAGTTAATTGGAGTGCAACAAAAATATATGTTAGATCAACAGGGGCAATGTGTAATGATTGTGAGAATCCATTTGTTAAAATTTATGATTTAATACCTCCTCCACCACCTCCAACGACAACATCTACTTCAACATCTACTTCTACCTCAACATCTACTTCAACTAGTACGTCTACTACATCAACTACTAGCACATCAACCAGTACATCTACATCAACTAGTACATCTACATCAACTTCAACAAGTACAACGACAAGTACTACAACTCAACCACCATGTACATGCTATTCTATAATAAATAATTTTAATAATTCTTCTGTTAATCCATCACCATCTAAATCTGTAACAACATCACTTTCTTCACTCGATAGTACAACAGGATTTTATAAAACATTAACAATAACTTTAAATGGTACTTTTGTCACAGGAGATGTTCTAAATTTTAGTATACAACCAGCTTATCTTATTGATGGTGGTGGTGGAATCAATGGTAGTAACACTTGGTATTGTGGAAGTATGATAGGATTTAGCTATACTGTGGGGGCATGTACATCTCATACTTGTATTTTAAATGAAATTAAAAATATTTTACAAAATAATCCATATTATATAAATGATGGTGTAGCTGAACAAGGTGGTAGCTCAACAGTTAGTGGGTCAAATTTAATTATAACAAGAGGTGGTGATTATAGTGGTGCTGGTGCTGGTGGATCTGTCACAGAAATGTATTGGTGTAATAGTAGTCAAACAGTATCTGTTACACCTAGTCCATCACCATTTACATATACAAATTGTTCAGGAACAGTTACAAATTCAACTGTTTCTATTGGAACACCAGTATATATATGTTCAAGGAATTTACCAACATCACCTGATAGTTTTGTAACAATTGCACCATCAAATAGTTCTAGTTGTCCAACTTGTTAAATAAAAATTTTTATGACATGTAATAATACATATAATCCTTGTAATTGCAATCCTTGTACATGTTCTAATAACACTAGAATTGTTCAAGATACAAATTTATCTTTTGAACAAAACGTGTATTCACTATCTTCTACAGATTCATCAGAATGTGAAGATGCATTTCCTGCTGAATGTATTACACTTGATATTGATGTTCCTATTATCAAAAAAGAAAAAGACGGGAGTCCTCCTAATATTAATACAATAATTAGAACATTATATGAACGTGTGTATGGTTTTACATGTTCTTGTGATTTTTGTGGAGCCATTGTTGATGTTGTTCAAGATTCTATAACTACTACTAGTACTAGTACATCAACATCTACAAGTACTAGTACTTCTACTACTACAATTGCTGCAACAACTACTACCTCTACAAGTACTTCAACATCAACTTCTACATCTACTACATCTACTACTACTGTTTCATGTAAGTGTTATAATGTTGTAAACTTTAATGTTGATTTTGCAAATCCTACACCTAACCCTCCTACAACTTCTTTTACTTATATTCCTTGTTCAAGTAATAGCCCAATTATTGAGACAATAAGTAGAGCATTCATAAATAATTTTCCTATAAAATATGTATGTTCTAAAAATGTACCTACTTCTACAGATCCTCAAGTGTTCGTAAATATTACTCCTAATACAGGATCTTGTACACAAAATACAGATTGTTACACTACTACAACTACAACAGATCCATGTAAATGTTGGAATATATGTAATAAATGTTCTGGAAATATTACAAGCCCTATTTATTATACATCATGTCAAAATAATCAATTAGCTACCGTTAATAGTACTAGTAATGTTGCTCAAGTAATATGTTCATTAACACAGCCTATAATTCCATCTGAACCTTCTTATCTTGTAACTCAAATTGGTGATTCTAATCCTTTAGCTTGGTTGACAATAAATATAGGAGTTGTCCCAGGTTGCATACCTCCAGCACAAGCATCTGGTACAAAAGGTTATAGATTACAACTTAATGGAACTGTTACTGCAGGTAAGCAGTTTAAAATAGGAATGTCATTTACAACAGATGGCTATAATATATCAGGTTGTAATCAAATAATTTATAATGCAGTAGCTGGTAATACAATGATTGATGTTGCAAATCAATTAGCAGCTATAACAAATTCTTCAACTGGATGTGGGTATGTTACAGCAACTGTAATAAGTTCATCAACAATTGGTGCAGTAATTGAATTTAATATTAAACCATCATATCCTAGTGTTTGGTATATTGGTGATTATACTACTACAGCATCATATTGTGGAGGAACAGATTCAACTGTTATGAATTGGGGTTTTTCCGTGTTAATTTCAGGAGGAACTGCAATTCCAAATTATAGTAACTGCATTACAATAACTCAGGTGAGTGGATCCTGTCCTGGTGGGTGTCCTCAACCAACAAACAACTGTTAATAAAAAATAAATCAAAGTGGCAACAAAAAAAATTTATGTACAATTATTAGAACCTTTAGGTGCTTATTTAGGGCCTAATTTTAGAATTATTCCTGATATTGGAAATGCATCTCCTGATGTTTTTTCAAAAACTGATTTAATTAATGGAATAACAACATTTGTAGATATTAATGCTAACTTTATTACAATTAAATCACTAGGTGATAAATGTAATAATGAAATTACCTATCCGATTGGATATCAGATAACTACGACCACTAGTACAAGCACAACAACACTTCCTCCAACAACAACTACATCTACAACAACATCTGCTAATTTTACAACAACTACAACAAATGCAAATGCTGGCATATGTTTTTGTTGGTATGCTCCTTTACCTAATTTATACTGTTTAAACATTAAACAAAATCCTTCTAATTATGCTGGAAGACCTGTTTACGATCTTTCACCTGCTGGGTTTGTATATTGGAGTCCTTTTAATTTAAGATGGCAATTTAGTTCTGGATTAGAAGCTGGAACTTTATTTTCTATTCTTGATAATAATACACCAACTCCAATATCAGGAACACCTAATCAATGGCAATCATCAAGTTCTGTTTTAGGAACAGCCTCTATGTTAAGTTCTACATATGGATCTTGTTCTCCAACTACTACATCTACTACCTCAACATCTACTACCTCAACATCAACAACTTCTACCACAAGTACATCTACAACTTCTACTACTACAATACCTCCTACAACAACTACAAGTACAGCTGCACCTGGAGTATGTAAATGTTATAGAATTAGAAATACATCATCAACAGGTACTGTAAGTGGAAGTTATAATCCATGTAATGGAAGTGGGGGAAGTATATTGATTTCTCCAAGTCAATCTCAATATATATGTACTACAGATGAATCATCAATAAATTATATTTTAAATGGTAATTTAACTATAAGATATGAAGTTACATCTGGTATGTCAGAATACGCATATTGCCCTTGTTCTGGATTACCTGCTCCTACTACTATACCTCCTTCTACTACAACAAGCACATCTACAACTACATCTACATCTACCACAACTACGACAACAATATATACATGGCAAGCATCGGCAGCATTTCCTGAATTATCACAATCAATAGCAGTAGGTTGTTCCAATCAATTTACATATTATACAAAAGTATATCCAACAGATTCTAATTTTGTTAATGGAAATAATAGTATTTTATACACCAATTCTTCTGCTACAACTCCTGTAAATATTCCAGTACCAAATAGTTATTTAACAATTAATAGTGGAAATGATGTGTGGAATATACAATTATTAAATCCACTATCAAAAATTGTTAATTCAATATATTTGGGAAAATGTAATTCTCCACATATATTCATTAATATTGAAAAAACTGGAGCAAGTGGATCTGAAAATTTGCGTTTAAGATTTATGATTGATAATGCAAATATTGGTTCCAATATTGCTATTACAGGATCATTAATGACATTTTCACAAGTAAGTTGTAATGGAGGACCTATTAATTCTAATGTATCTTTTAATTATACAATTCCTTCAGGCACAACTAATGGAAGTATATTATATAGTTCAAATTTAATATCTGGTGTAAATATTCTATCAGGTAAAATTTATAATTTAGTTGTAGGTGGAATACCTGTAACAGAAATTATAAAAACTGTAGACATATCATCAACTAAATATTTAATAATTAGTCAAATAAATTCATGTGAAAACTTTCAATAATATTAAATAATTATTTAATTTTACGTTAAAACCAACATTTATGAAATTTGTATGTGCTCAACCTGCTATTCCATATTATACATGGCAAATAGAGGTGATGATCAATAACTTTATTAAAAACAATATTAATCCAAATGATATGCATATTTTATGTGCATATCATGGGGATATCCCTCCAGCCGAATGGCTTGATCTTCAAAATAAATATAATACTGTAAACTTCTTTTTTTATAAAGATACGCGTGAAAATCAAACGTATATCCCATCGATATACTTTAACATGATGAAACAACATCTAAAAGCGTATCCTGAATTAGAAAAAGAAGTTCTTTTTTTACATGATTGTGATATTATATTTACACGTCCAGTAGATTTTAGCGACATGGAAAAAGATAATATCTGGTATCTAAGCGATACTGTAGGATACATAGGCACTCAATATATTCTTACAAAAGGAGAAGATGTTTATCTTAAAATGTGTGATGTAATAGGAATTGATCCAAGCATTCCAAAAGAAAGAAATGCAGATTCAGGTGGTGCTCAACATATTGTAAAAAATACAACATTTGAATATTGGGATAAAGTAGAAAAAGATTCAATTAAACTATATGCACATTTTTGTAATGAGGAACCATTATGGAAAGGTGAAGGATATGCTATTCAAAAATGGACAGCAGGTATGTGGTCATTATTATGGAATGCGTGGTTGTTTGGAAATGAAACTAAAGTAGATAAAAGATTAGATTTTTGTTGGGCAACTGATCCAATGTTTAGATGGAGTCAAGCTCCTATTTATCACAATGCAGGTGTGACAGATGATAGAAAAGATTTATTTTATAAAGCTGCATATATGAATTCAAAACCTTACGATGTAAAATTAGAATCATATAATAATAATTTTTGCTCATATAATTATGTAAAAGAAATACTTGCTATAAAACATGAAAATTGATTATATATTACCAATAGTTGCAGGAAGATTGGGTAATAATTTATTTATGGTTGCTAACGCATATGCTAAAGCAAAAGAATATGGTAAAGAACTTTATTTATATAAATCGCATTTTTCAAATGAATATGTTAATACAATATTTAAAGATTTCATTTTTATAGATGATTATGTTGATAATAAAAATTATAATTTAGAAATACCTTCTGATAATACGCATACCTTATATACTGGTTATTTTCAAAGTGAAAATTATTTTAATAAATATTCTAATGAAATAAAAGATTTATTTTATCCTCCTATAGAATTTATCAATAAAATAAAACTAGAACTTCCTATTATTTTTGTTAAAGAAATAACTGCTATTCATGTGAGAAGAGGGGACTATTTAAGTTATCCAGATATTCATCCAACTTTGTCTAAAGAATATATTTTAGAAGCAATTAAACATGTTCCTAATAATCAAATTTTAATTGTTAGTGATGATATAGAATGGTGTAAAAAAAATTTAAATATTGAAGGAGCAATATATTCTGAAGGTTATAAATCTTATGAAGATTTATGGATACTATCACTATGTCATCATTTTGTAATATCAAATTCATCTTTTAGTTGGTGGGGAGCGTATTTATCTAAAAATAAAAATAAAATTGTTATTGCTCCTAAAACCTGGTATGGTCCTAATGGACCAAAAAACTGGGATGAAATATATTGTAAAAATTGGATTATACATGAAACATTGTATAAAAATGGATATATATATTCTAAAGATTAATTATAATGGCAAATTTATATTTACACCCAGAAGAAGTACAACGATGGTTTTCTGATTATGGAGATTTAACTTACATTTTAAATTATGATTTAAACGAAGAATCAAAAGTTATGGATATTGGAGGATTTGTAGGTGTTTGGGCTGAAAAAATAATTAATAAGTTTAATCCTTATGTTTATATTGTTGAACCTATTCCTTTATTTTATGATCAAATGATTTCAAAGTTTAAACATAATAACAAAGTTAAAATAATTCCTGTAGCTATTGGAATTGAAAATAAAAATGGTATAATATATTTAAACGGAGATGCGTCATCTTCAAATTTGGAAAATGAATCAGAAAAAATAAATGTACAGTTTAAAACAATAGATTCAATATTAGAAGATTATACTATAGATATGATTGATCTTCTTCAAATAAATATTGAAGGAGACGAGTATTTATTATTAGATTATATGTTAAAAACAAAAGTAATTAATAAATTTAAAAATATTCAAATTCAATTTCATTTAGGAATTGAAAATGCAATAGAAAAAAGACAATTAATTCAAAATGGATTAATAGAAAATGGATTTAATATAAAATATAAATATGATTTTGTTTGGGAAGCTTGGTCAAAAAGTTAATAAATGAGATATAAAATTATTTTAAAAACATCTAGTGTAAATATTGATAGAGTTAAAATTTGTGTTGACACTTGGTTAAAAGACCAAGACTATGTTTGTCTTACAGATATTTTAACTGGAAAATACCCTGAAATATCAGGTTCTGAAAAAACTCATTATTATAGTGCTGAAGAAAAAACAGTTACTTTAATAAATTTAGTTAAAAATACTAATGAATTTCATGAATATGATTGGCTTGTATTTATTGATGATGATGCAATATTAAATATTAAAATGTTCAATTTTATAATTGAATTTCTTGATAAAAATTGTGTTTATGGGTTAAAAATGCATGGTGTTTATCCAAAAGAACCAACTCTTGTTTTTCCATCAGGTGGTGCAGGATATTTTATATCCCCTCAATTAATAAAACAAGCTAACCCTATGATTAATAATAACTGGGGACCTGAAGATGTATCTGTTGGACAATGGATAAAAGAAAATAATTTACATTTTGAAGATTGTTTTAATATTGGAAATAAAAAATATTATTTAAAATTAAATGGTTGGTTTCCTTTTGAGAATGAAAAAAAAATTACAAATATTCATTATTTTAATGGAATTGAAGATTGTTTAAAAATTTTATCTGCTATAAAAAAACCTGATGAAACACGTCAAATGTTACTAAGTTGTATGACGCATCATTATCTTAGATACAATCCTTTTATGTCATATGTTCACAATTGTTTCCAAACATGGGATCCATCTGTTGATTTAGATTTAAATAGAATTGGGTAATCTAAAGAATTATTTGATAAATTGATTATTTTTCTTTATATTATATTGTAGACATAGTGTTTACACATAGTAGTTTATTATAAAGTAATAATAATCAATTAGTTATGCTGCCTTCAAATTCAAATTTAGCTAAAGAAACCTGTAATTCTATATCATCAAATTGTGTTATTTGGCAAGGTCCTGATATACCCTGTCTTTCACTTTGTACAGGTGACACCATAACTGATGTTGTTTATAAACTTGCTGTAGATTATTGTGCTGTTAAAGATAGTTTAAACTTAGAAGAATTAGATGTAAGTAAATTATTAGCAGCATGTGGGGGTACTAATTTTTTAGCACCTGATCAAAAAACTTTATTTCGAGTTCTTGAAATAATAATTGAAAAGATTAATTGCCTTGCAAATCAATAATATTAAAAATGTCGGAGTTTAGTTGGTTTTCTTCGACTAATCTACACCCTCCTTTTCTAGGGAGGGTTTGTTTTTAAAAAATATTAGGATATGTTAAAAAACTAATATAACTTTATACACCATAAACTAAACAATTCTTTATGAGTTTACAACACAAGGTCTATGGGACTTTAAGATGGAAAAAGTCGGATGAATATTGTGCTACAAAATTAGGAATTTCTCTAGAAGAATACAAAAAAATAAAACAAAAAGTTTTAGAAACTCCTCCTCCAAAAATTTCACATAAAATTATAGAGTTTAAAGAAGACGTTGAAAAAGGTACTGCTGAAATAAAAGGGATTGCTGTTTGCAAACCGCGAACAGCAGAAGAAATAATTCAACTTTTAGAAATAGATACTGATAAGTGGAAGCTTAGTTCATATTGGAATAAAGAAACACATTCTGGTTGGTATATATCAGCAATGGTGACACAAAAGAAACAAGAACCTATTGATCATATATCTAAATTGCTTGAGACCTTTCATCCCAAGTATGAGCAGGTTACTAGTATTCACATTAATGATAAATATGAAACACCATCAGTTGCGGTACTTTCTATTCAAGATTTACATTTTGGCAAAGAGGGCAACTTTACTATAGTTGAAGACTTTAAAAATGCTATTAGAAATCTTGTAATGCGTGCATACGCTAGCCATCGATTAGAAAAGATTATATATGTTATAGGAGGGGATCTTTTAAACATGGACACATTTCATGGAACAACAACATCAGGTACGCCTGTAGATAATGAACTAAAAGCACAAGAAGCATATGATGATGCTTTTAATACTTTATATTGGTCTGTAAATTATATTAAACAATTCTGTAATGAATTAGAAATAGTTTATCTCCCTGGTAATCATGACAGACTTAGTTCATATCATTTAGCTCATGCTCTTTCTAAATGTTTTCAAGATATAAATATTAAGTTTAAAGTAGATTATTCTGAAAGAAAAGTTGTTGTATATGGTGACAACTTTTTTGCTTTTGAACACGGTGATGTTACAAAAAAATCTACACCTCTTGTTTATGCTACAGAGTTCCCTAAAGAATGGGGAGAAACAAAATATCGTACATGTTATACTGGACACTTTCATAGTAAGAAAGTTACTGAGTTTGTAACAGATAATGAAATACATGGCTTTTCCATAAAACATCTTCCTTCTCTTTGTAAGTCAGATTATTGGCACTATCATAATAAGTTTACAGGATCAAAACGTCAAGCTATTTTAGAAGTACATGATCCTAAAAAAGGAAAGATTTCTGAGTTTACACATAATGCTTAAACTTCTAAAGTTTAATTTTAAAATATTCAAAGTTTTTTGTAAATTAATAATGTAGAATATAGTGTCGAAAAAATATAAAAAACCAGATTTAAAAGCTCCTAGGTATAGATCAAAAAGATTGAATTTAACAAACTTTGAAACTTATACTAAGTTTTTAAATGAAAATCCACATGTTGAAACTATTTGTCTAGAAAAATTCAAAGAAGTAATTTCGACATTTAATGAAATGATATGGAAATCTGTTATTGAAGATAGAAATGGAGTGGAGCTTCCAGAACAATTAGGATATATTTTTATTGGATCTTGTCCTCGCAAAAAGAGTAACGTAGATTTTAATAAATCAAAAATTTACGGTGTAAAATTACAAAATCAAAATTGGGAATCAGATCAATACACTGCCAAAATATTTTATACTAACTATGAAGGTAAATATAAATTTAGAAATCATGAGCTTTGGGGTTTTACAGGTGTCAGAAATTTTAAAAGAGAAGTAGGACAAACCTACCCAAAAGAATGGAAAAAATACATTATGGTGGATAATATGGTAAAAGTGAGTAGGGTATTTAGAAAACAAAGTTATATTCAATATAAACAAAAAGAAACCAAAAATCTTCTTGATACATATGATGAATTTAATTTAGATTAAAATGGCTAAAAATACAATAGGAGATGTATGCTCCAGAATCCGTACTCAAGTGAAAGCGTCTAGACAAGACGCTTTATTAACTGATCGTGTTATATACAGTTTTGTAATAAAACATGCAAAATGGTTGATGAGAAGAGAAGATTCTAAAAGTAAACTATTATCTTTTGCAAGTGTTATTCAAACACTTGATTATGTTGAATTAATTGAAGTAGATAAGGTTGAAGCTCAATGTACAGGCATACGTTCAAATTGTAAAATAAAAAGAACAAAAGATAAACTTCCTATATTTTTACAAGGATATTGGGGACCCCTTATTAGAAATGTTACATCTTTAGATGGGTCTCAAATATTACAACCTGTTATTCCATCAACTTATGTATATAGTTCAAAATCAAAAAATACAAAATATAATACAAGAAAGTATTTTTGGTATTTAAATGACTATTTATATTTTCCAGATTTAGATTGGGATGCTGTAAGAATTGAAGGAATATTTGAAGATGATGTTAGTTTTTGGACATGTGAAAAAGATTCATGTGTTCAAAGACAAGATCAATCTTTTAATGTTCCTGATTATTTATTAGGTGAAATTGAGTCGCAAGTATTTAAAGATTTAGCTGGTACAATTCAAATACCTCCAGATAGTGATAATGATAAAATAAGTTTAACACGCTAATTCTATGAAAACAGAATTAAAATATAGAACATTTGATCAGTTATTAGCTGAGGTAATAACTGACTTTACAATATATAACACTGAAGGTTTAATTGATCCTGCTCAATTAATTAAAGTAACTCAACGGGTTAGCTACGATTTAGGATTGAGAATCCATGAAACAAAAGATAAGGTTATTGATATTGAAAATAAAAAAGCAAAATTACCTGATGATTTTTATGTATTAAACTATGCAAAACTTTGTGGTGAGTTTGAACTTCGAGATCCTGTTTTACATGGAAGACATACTGAAAATGTTATAATGGAAGATTGCCCTAAATGTGGTTGTAATAAAGAATGTGAATGTGAAGCAACTTATGTACAAGAATGTCAGAATGGTGAGAAAATATATGTACAAGTTATTGAAAAACGCAAGCAAGAAGTAAGAATATATAAACAATTTTTAGATGTAAAGGTTGTTGCAACAAGTAGCATGTGCGATGCTATGGATAACAGTTTCCCAACAATATATATTAAAAATAATTATATATATACTAATATTAATAGTGGTAGGATGTTAATATCTTATCAAGGAGCGCTTGAAGATGATAAAGGAAATTTATTAGTATTAGATCAGCCATTTGTAAATGAATATTATGAATATGCAATTAAACAACGTATTTTAGAAAACTTATTTATCAATGGTGAAGAAGTAACTGCTAAATTACAATTAATTGAACAAAGACTTAGATCAGCAAGAAACAATGCTTTATCTGTTGTAAATACTCCAAACTTTACAGAAATGTTACAGCTTTGGGAAACTAATAGAAAAGCACAATACTATAAGTACTACGATATGTTTAAATCATACGGAGGGCTTTAATTATGAAACAAACATTAAAGATTAAGCTACCAACATATAATTGCGAGCTTCAATTTTATGTTTTAGATCAGTTAAATGCTGAAATAAATAAGGTGTATAAAAAATATAAAGTAGATGAAACATTTGAAGAAAGTGCAGAAGGAGTTTTATTTACACCAGATATTGATAAATACATGCTCTTTATAGATATTAAATATCTCACTCATAATACAATAGCTCATGAAGTATTTCATGCAGTTATGAAAATAACAGAAGATAGAGACATTAATGACGAAGAAGCTCAAGCATGGTTAATTGGTCATATTACAGGAGATATATACAAATTCCTTAAAAATAAAAAAATTGAAATTGTAAATGGCTGAAGAACAAGATAATAAAAGTTCTGCTAATCTAAATTCAAACAGCAGTGGAATTAAAACTAATACTTTTCAAAAAGGATTGGTAAAAGATTTTAATGAAACATTTGTTGGAGAAGGATTATATACTCACGCTCGTAATGCTATTAATAACACACACGATGGTCAAATAGGAGTTATTGGCAACGAACCTTCTAATTTATTTTGTTATAAATTTCCATTTACGGTTATTGGTGCTATTTATTTATACGATGATAAATGGGCAATTTTTACCACTGATGATGTTGATTCAGAAATCGGGGTGTTTGATCAATCAGAGTGTAGTTATAAAAAAGTTGTTAGAAGCAAGTGTTTAAATTTTAAAAGAACAAATTTAATTACTGGTGCTTATAAACAAAGGTATGATTGTGAAGATGTTATATATTGGGATGATGGTTTAAATCCTTCTAGATATTTAAATATAACGGAAGTTCCATGGAAAGAAAATTGTAATGTAGTAAATGGGTGTAATATTTGTACTCCAATTATTGATGATTTAAATTGTGAAAAAATTAAAATTGCTCCAGCAATTGTTACCCCATGTATAGCTGTTGAAAAAGGAAAAATTGCAGGATCATTACCTAATGGATCATATCAAGTGTGTTTAGCTTACACTATAAATCAAGTTAAAGTTACAGACTATCTTGGTTTAACTGAAGTGCAACCTTTGTTTAATCATCAAGGTAACGCATCTTCAATAGAAATCAAAATTAATCAAATAGATAAAAACATATTTGAAGAATTTGAACTTGTTGTACTTGCAACAATAAATTTAAAAACATACGCTAAACGTATAGGATATTATTCTACATCTCAGGGAATAATTTACTTAGATAGATGGGATCCTGAGTTTACCACTATACCCTTAGAATTACTACCTGTTAGAAATGAACCTATTGAAAAAACAGATTTTACTTTTCAATTAAATAACTACTTATTAAGATGTGGTACATATTCTAAATATAAATTTAATTATCAGCCACAAGCAAATAATATAGTAGCTAAATGGGTGGCTGTTGAATATCCTGAAGATTATTATGTAAAAGGAGGTAATAATGCAGGATATATGCGTGATGAACAATATGCATTTTTTATTAGATTTATACACAATACGGGAGAAAGAACTGAATCTTATCACATACCTGGACGTGCTTCAAATGCTGGAGATTTAACTCCTGTTTCTGGAGATGATGTTTTTGAAACAACACAAATGAAAAAGTGGCAGGTATTTAATACAGCACCTACTGCTTCTCCACTTTCTATACCAGCATTACCAGATGGTGGTATTCCAATTGCTGAAGGATTAATGGGTTATTGGGAATCTGAAACAGAGTTTTATCCTGATAATAATAATACAGTGTGGGGTAATTTGTGTGGTCAAAAAATTAGACACCATAAAATGCCCGATGAAACTGTAGATCCATTATTAGCTACACATAGAAATGGAGGTACTAAAATTGTTTTATTAGGTGTAAAATTTGAAGGCATAACACCACCTTTAGATGAAAATGGACAACCTGTTCAATCAATTGTAGGATATGAAATACTAAGAGGTTCTCGCGAAGGTAATAAAACAATTCTGGGTAAGGGTATTATAAACAACATGTTTGAATATAACATACCAGGTAGTACAGTAAAAGGATTATTTCAAAACTATCCATATAATGACAATAGACCAGATGAATATTTAACAGCATCTTCACAAGGACCTAATAATGGAGGAGTTACTGCACCATCATCTATGACTGGAGTTAAAAAAGATTTTTTTTCTTTTCATGGTCCAGATGTTACATTTAGTAATCCATATCTTTCAAGTAATCAACTAAAACTATATACAGAATATACAGGAACATCATTTGGAAGATATGTTATTCCATTAAAACATCCAAGATTTAAAATATCAAGTGATTTTACAGGAGTACTTGTTGGAATTGTTCAATTAGTTGATAGTGTTACCACAGTAGGTCAAGCAATCGGTGGAGCATTTGGTGGTGCATCAAAAGCACCAGTTATTGATTTTTCAGGAACAGAAGGATTACCTATAGTTTTTTCATATGGTGGTATGGAAAAACCCGATATGCCATCGGCTGGAGCTGCAGGTGGTGAAGCTTCAGGTTCTATTAATATGTTAGCTTCGCAAGCTTGGAGTCTCCTTCAATATGGTGTTTTAATGGCAGCATATATTGGACAAGTTGTTGCAATAACAACACTTCAACTTCAACTAGCAGATGCTAGAGCAGAAAAATTAATGGATGTTATCATGTATTTGATTCCAGAAGTTCAATATGCTCGTCAGTATATATCTTATGGATTTTATAATGGTGCACAAAAAGGATTGCAAGCAAATCAGACACGAAGAAGAATTGACGAAGCAAATTATATATTTCCTCATATACAACAGTTTACACCTTCATATCAAGTTAATAATATTAATAGAAGTCAGTTTGTAGCATTAAAATTAAATAAACAATTAAATGGGACAACTACAACAGATGATAGTAAAGTTGTTGCAGGAAATTGTGGTTGCCCTGATCCAAATACAACCGTTGGTAGAACTATAGCTTCTTATTATGGTGCTTTAAAAATTCCAATACCAAATCAATATGGCCAACTTTGGTCAATTAAGCAAATTCCAATTACATCTAATTGTTTAACTGTAATATCTCCTACTTCTACATCAATCACAAGTCCAATTTTATTTGGAGGTGATTGTTATATAACAAGATTTACAGAAAAAAATTCAATGATGTTTTTTGATTGGTGGTTATTTGGCGAACCTGATGATACAAAAATTGATTATACCAGTTATGTAAATATTCCATGGCCAAGATTTTGGGTAAATAATGAAATGAAAAAGAATTTTGGATTTTTTGGTCTTACTAAATCTCCAAGTGATTATAGAGTATTAGATTGTAATGATAATGCTGATGCTTCTGCAGCACTTACAGGAGGTGGGGGTTTCTTTTTTGTAAAGAGAGGATTTTTTTATTTATTTAATTCAGGTGTAAGAGATTTTTTTGTAGAATCAGAAGTAAACTGCGCCCTTAGAGATTGGGAAGATGAATTTGGAAAAAGGCATTATGATCCATATGGATATACGGATATTGTAACAATGTTTAGAAGTGATCTTATTAAAAATGCTAACTATTATAAATATGATTATTCATTAAGTATTTCTAAACTTCCTGGTAGTAGTGTAACCTGGGGAAATATGTTTGATAGATCATACGATCCTCAAGATGCTGCGAGTTGTTTTAAATATACACCTAATAGATTAATATATTCTTTTCCATCAGATGAAGATGCCCCATCAATAGATAGAAAAAAACAAGATGGTTGGAGAATATATTTACCAAATAATAATAAAGATTTTGAAACTACAATTGCTTCTTTAAAACCTATAAATAAAACAGGTGTCTTGTTTTTAATGAATGGTCAAAGTCCTGTAATGTTTACAGGACAAGAGCAACTTAATATGACTGATACAGGAACTGTTATTACAGTTGGTACAGGTGATTTATTTAAAAATACATTGCAAAATGTTTTAAGAACGGAAGATGCGTTGGAGTATGGATCATGTCAAAATAGACTTTCTGTTATAAGTTCATTACATGGCGTATTCTGGGTGAGTCAAAATCAAGGTAAAATATTTTTGTATTCTCAAGGAATTGATGAAATAACAAGAGCTAGTGGATTGAAAATGTGGTTTTCTAAAAACTTACCATCTCAACTATTAAGCTCATTTCCTGAATATAAACATTATGATAATCCTGTAGTTGGAATAGGTGTAATTACATCTTATGATAACACATTTGAATTATTCTATGTTAGTAAAAAAGATTATAAATTAAAAAACCCAAGTGCTGGTACATATAAATACGATAGAGATGAGGATAAGTTTTATTTTAATAACTCTGTAATTCAATTAACAGACACTCAACATTTTGAACCTATAAACTGGACTGCAAGTTATGATCCAAAAAGTAAACAATGGGTGAGTTTTCACGATTGGATACCAAGTTTTTATATTCCAAGTAGATTACATTTTTCAACAATCAAAGGTGATAGTATTTGGAAACACAATATTAGATGTGATAGTTATTGTAATTTTTATAATACAGATTATCCTTTTGAAATTGAATTTGTATCTGCTACAGGACAAACTGTAAATTCTTTAAGAAATATAGAATATTTATTAGAAACTTATAAATATCATAATAACTGTTATGATAAGTTTCATGTATTAGATGAAAACTTTGACGAAGCTATAATTTACAATTCAGAACAAATATCTGGAGTGTTAAAGTTAAAAGTTAAATCTAAGACAAATCCTTTAGACGTAATTAAGCAACCTACAATCAACGCATCATCCATTGATATATTTTATTCTAAAGAAGAAAATAAATATAGATTTAATCAATTCTGGGATATTACCAAAGATAGAGGTGAGTTTAATAATATTAATGTTCCAATGTTTATTACGGATTTAAATGGATATGAATATAATATAAATCCAGCATATGTAAATTATAATAAACCTATTTTAGAAAGAAAGAAGTTTAGACATAATGTTAATCGTGTATTCTTGAGAAAAACAGTTAGTGGTAGTAATAATATGTTATTTAAAATATCTAATCAGAAACATTTAAATAGTCCTCGATGAGTTATAATAAAAAACTATTTAAACAAATGGTGGAGGAGTCTAAACAAAAAAAGACTTCTCCAAATCCTTTTGGAAAAGATAAGATATTAGATCCTATGGGTCAATGGAAATTTCCAGGACAAGTGACGCGTATTCCTTCTAATAGAATAACAATGCAGGGTGTTCCCTATCCTGTAAAAGGTGTAGGTAGTAGTGGTCAAGAACAAATGATGTACCCAGGACAAGACTATTCTTTTCCTGGTTCAGAATATGTAGATGAGTATCCTTTAGTAAAGGCTCAAAATGGTTTGGGAATAGATAACACATATGTAAAAAAACCACTTGTTCCAATTCCTATTGGACCAGCAAATGATTTAGATATTAAAAAGTATTTGCAACTTAGAAAAGATGAAACATGGGGGTCTCCTTACGAATTTATGATGAATTGGTATAATAATCCAATAACTAAAGCAAAATTAAAAAATCAAAAATTTTTTGATAAACCAATGACAGAAGCATTAAATCAAAAGTTGTTTAAAAATTATTGGGATTGGAGAACTCATGAACAAGATAAGAATGAAAAAATTGCTGAAGATATTTGGAAAGATAATTTTAAGAAAAAATGGGATTTTCTAAAAACTTTAAATGATGGTACAGATATTTCTTATGAAAACCTAAAAAAAACTACAGCAGGATTTCATGTTCCTAAAGATTCAATCATAGCTTTAAATGAAAGATGGGATCGTAATGAAAAACAAAGAAAACAAACCGCAGTTCATGAAATTAGTCATGCCACACCTTTAGATGAGTATTATATTAATTATTTTAAAACAAAAACACCTAATAGTCCTAAATTTAAAGAGAAAGAATATTTTCATAAGAATCCTGATGAAATATATCCTAGAATAATGGATCTTAGATATCAAATGAAGTTAAGACCAGGTAGAAAAGTTACACCAGAAATGTTAGAGGATTATAATAATGATAGTGATTATGATTTAAAAAATTATTATTCTCCAAAAGAGTTAGCTGAAATAATGAATGAAATTGCTTATAATCCTAAAAAACAATTAATAAAAGCTCAAAATGGTTTAAATTTTTTAAGAAAAGAAGATCCTGAAATGATCTTTGAACATTTATATAATACTCCATTAACAAAAGAAGAAACAAATAAATTTAATAAATGGGTTAAAGAAGAATCATCTAAGCAAGGAAGAAATATATTAATGGATAAAGGAGCTTATGATGTACAAGGTTTTTGGAAATCAGGAGATTGGAAACGTAGAGATTCAGATGGGCATGGTACAGATACATGGAAAAAACCAAATCATCCAACATTTAGTAATCAATCAAAATATCATGGAATAAATGGATTTTATGGTGGCAACTGGACTAAAGATGGAGGATATCAACCTTCTAAACAAACAATGTCATTATATGATGAAAACTATTATAAATGGATGTTTGGAAGTGAACCTAATAGACGAGAGCATTTAGATCTGAGTAGATATAAATCTGGAGTTAATAAATCCTCTATTTTATATTATAAAAATGGTGGAGATATATCTATACCTAATTTAGAAGAAACTAGTTGGTTAAATAGATATGATGAAGGTGGATCAACAACAGCAGAAACTACTAGACCTCCTATATATACAGATGATCCTAATGATCCAAGATTAAAAGCTTATAATGATAGTTCTTATAATGATGATAGGGCTAAAAGTTTTATAAAACTAATGTCAACTGCTGATAAAATACCAATTGAACAGTTCATAAAAAATAAGGAGGCACTACATAAAAAATATAACAAAGGAGTTGCTTCCAATATAGAACCAATAGGGCATGTACAACATGCTCATGGACCGAAGTTACCTATCTATAAAAAACCAGTACAACCATATATATTTCAAGAACAACCACAATTAAAAATGGTAGGTAATGAAAGAAGAGACATAGCACCTTCTTTTAATACAAGAATATCATCACCTAATATACATTCTATAGCTAGACCAGATAATAAATATATGGTGAGTTATACAGATGAAGAAGGAGTGGGTAGAGAAGAATATTTTCCTACTCCTGAATTAGCAGATCAATACATGAATTGGAGAAGAGATAATGATATGTTTTATGGTACAGGTATGAGTAGGAGAGGAGTATTTCAAAATGGTGGAGAAAATGATGGTGTTCAAAGAATCAAGATAAAAAATAATGATGGAACATATTCTTATTTAAGATCTGATAGTAAAGAATATTATGATTTAGTTCAATCTGGGGCTATTGATGAAAGTTCATTTAATCAAAAAGATACAGCATTTTCTTTAAAGCAAAAACCAAAAAAAGTAACGCAACAACCTATAACTAAAAAACAAGAAGGTCCTTCATTTCTTGATAATTTAACTTCTAACTTTAGTAATTTATATTCTAAATTTAGAACTGCAATAAATGAAGCTCCTCTTGATGCAAGAGGTATAACAATAGCAAGTGGGTTTAGTGGCGTAAGACCTTCTAAAACAACTACTCCAAATACTGCTAAAACAAACACTACTTCTAAAAAAACCAGTGTTCAACCATCTTCTAATGGATCTATAGGATTTGGGTTGTCTCCAACCCCAAAGATAAATATTCAAAATGCTGGGTTAAATGTTCTTGGAAACAAAATAAAAGATAGCTACAACACTTTTACAAAAAATATATCAAATAAGTATAATACTTTTACAAAAGATGTTTCAGATAAATATAATGAAGCATTGGAAATAGCTGAAGGCATACCTTCTCAAATAGAAAGATATATTGAAATGATCCAACCAGAAAGTAAAGAAGCAATAACTGGAAAAGCTAAAATACAACATCAAAAACAAGAAGTTAAAAAAGGAGATAACGTAATAAAGAGAGATGTTTTACCTTATGGTTTTACTATTCTTAAAGATGAAAATGGTAAACCAAAAATTGTTAGAGATGTTAGTTCAACAAATCCAAAAGATAGTTTAGCAGAATTTATACATGTTTTTAATAACGATGTTGGTGCTGATTATATTGTTGGTCATAAAGTTAAAGAAGTAACAGATGCAGGTGCTAAATCTAAATTTGATAATGTACACGCTGTTGCACATTTTTTAAAAGACTCTGATATTTTACCAGGTCAAAAAATTACTCCAAAAACTTGGAGAGTAGGTAAAGGATTAAAATTTTATGATTTTAAAACTAACACCCCAGGAAAAACTATTTCAACTACAGGATTTGATGATCCAGAATGGTATAGAATGTTATATAAACAATCAGGTGATGACCCAAATCGATATAGAATTAGATTTGTTAAAAATAAAAATTTAACAGAAAAAGATAAAAAAGAATATCAAACTGATTTTACTTCAAATGCTTATCATAAATTTTCTGATATTGATTGGGATGGTAAAGGAGAATCTACAAAATATTTTGCAAAGAGTAATTGGGTGCCTACAAAATTACGAGACAATGAGGGTAAGATAATACATACACATATTCCATATAAAGATAAAAATTCATTTTCAAGATTTTCAGGTGGAACCATAACATACTTATTTAAAGATCCAGTAACAGGAGAAGATACAGGCGTTACTGTTACAGGATCTGTCAATACTATGAAAAAACTTGGTAAAGATATTATTAAGATGTATGGTATAAAACCAGAAGATCTTAATTTCACGTACCAAGATATGGGATCTTATTCAGCTAAACCAAAAGCAAGAGATGGTGTTCTAGATTATAATCAATGGATTAAATATAATACTTATAATAGAGGTTTTTCAGGTGCTCCTTTAATGATACCTATAAAGAAAAATGGTGGTGAAACAAATAATTGGCTAAATAAATATAACTAATATGAGAAAAGAATTTTTAAAAATGGCTGGCGTAGATAACGAAAAAGATTTCTATAAGTTATTTCCAACTGAAGCTGCATTCTTTGGTATGTATCCTGAAGCTAAAAAGTTAGTTCAGAAAAAACAAAATTCTTTGCGTAAAGCACAAGAAGGATTAAATGGTTTTGGAGAAGAGTTTGATTCTCCTCAAATGTCAAATTTTAAACCAACTTTATATAATCCATCTCAGTTAGGTTTATTTGATAGAAATAATCCATATTTAAGACAAGGAATATTTAAAGGAAATTTTGGATTAGAAGGTCAGCGTAATTCTTTTGATTTAAGTGGAAATTATGATTTTGGTAATAAAGCATTTGGTTATAACATAGGTGCAACATTAGGGACAAGAAGAGGAGGTAAATATAATTTTGGAATTCAACATACTAATGAAGGTCAATCTCAAAGATCAATGATGATGGATGATAATAATCCTCGATATGGAAAAAGTACTACGTTAAATGCAGGTTGGGAAGGAAATACTCGTAGAGATGGTAAAGGCACAAAGATTAAAATATCTGGAAGTTATTCTATGGGAGATAGACAATATGGTGGACTTATAAAAATGCAATATGCTGGCGGTTTTTGTACAAAAGGTTCTGGTTGTGATAATAGTAGTACAATAGATGATCGTATAAGAAATAGAAGAGTAAAAGAAGAAAAACAAAAAACAGAATTTGAAGGACTGGAAGAATATCTTCCATCAGATTTTAAAGATAAAAATGATATTGCTCGTTTTATTACTGCAGCTAATAAACGTTACCAAACAATCAAAGATCCAAAAAATAATGCAATTAGAGCTGATGGTTCTTATGCTGGCGCAAAAGGTTCTTCAGAGAATTTTTATAATTTAATGAGGCAACTTGAAAATTCAAAAATATATGATCCAAATAATTTAAGTAAGTTTCAAGAATGGGCGCAAAATCAAGGTAATATTAAAAAAAGAATTAATACTGATTATTATAAAGGTTTTAGTATACCAACTCCTGCAAAAGAATATAGTAATGATGAGTTGATGAACATTTTTAAAAGTTATGAAGTAAGAAATCCGCAATTACCTGGAGGAATAAATTATGAAAATTTTGAAAAATTCCCTGATGAACCTAAACAAGTTCCTCAATATTTTCAAGAAGGAGGTGGAAACGAACCACTTCCACAACATCAAAAAATGTATGAAGAAGAGCTTGCTAAAAAAATAAAATGGTATGAGGGTAGAGCAAATCATGAAAATCCTGAGATTGCAAATGAAGCAAAAATTGTTCTTGAACAATTAAAACAATATCCAAAAACTTTAGATATTGTAAAATATACACCATATGCAGAATTACATCAACTAGGGGTATTAGGTAGATATAATCCTTCAAAAAATCAACTTTTATTATCTGATCCAAATAAACCAATATTTCCTGAAAACATACCTTTTCTTAATCGTCCATACATGAATTCATTAAGAAATGATCCAAAAACAGTGAATCAAATGTTTGAAGGACGCAAGCTTGCTGAAGGAAATTATGTACCAAGACATGAGATTCAACATTATCTTGATAAACCAGCACTTGATGTTATAAGTAAGCATAATAAAGAAATATATAAAGGATATGTTTCACCTGGAGATTATAGTAAATTATATAAGCAAGATTATAAACCTCAATCATCTAGAGAATCTCTTCCAAGTTATTATTGGGCAACAGGATCAGGTGGAGTTAAGGGACAATTTGGACCTGTATATAGCAGACTTCAAAATGCAGAAATGAAAAGATCTTTGGATGATGCTAGAAATTTATATGGTATAGATCCCTCTAAAGATTCAACTCCAGAGGATTGGAAAAATATATTAGAAAAATCAAAACAAAAACTTTTTGATAAAAAAATAAGTGAGGAAGAAAGACTGCAACATATGCATATTCTTGATATGTTTAGAACAGAGGGTAATGATCCTGCTAAAATGAGTGAGTTAAATAATTTAATTGTAAAAAAGGAAAATAAAAATTTAAGAACAAGCCAATTTGGTGGAGGACAAGAATTACCACAATATCAAACTAAAGGTCAAGTAAATGAACAACCGTGGTGGATGAAACGTCCTTCAGATATTTCTCAAAGAGGTAATCAAAATTTAAACACTGAAATTGCTACACAAAGAACTAAAGAAAAAAAAGCAGAAGCTAGTAGAAATAGATATACTATTGGAGAAGATAAAAGAACAGATGCTCAAAAACAAAAAGATGTAGAAGAATTTCAAAGAAGAAAAAAAGTACAAGAAGATTGGTATGGTAAGGATTTTAATACACCTCAATATATTCAAGATAAAAACAGAGCTAGGGCTGATCATTTATTAGATTTATTAGAAATAGGTACAGGAGGTGCTGGACTTTTAGAAGGAGCCCTTCAACTTAGAAAATTTATTCCTCGTAAAAAAGTAGTAATGGAATTAGAGCCTCCTAGTGGAAAAGCAAGTTGGGATGATGCTATAGATGAATATTATGATGATCCAAACTATAGTCCAGATTATACTGATGATGAATTTGAACAAAGTATGCGCACTGCTTTTAAACAAATAGAAGATGATGAAAGAAAAAAGAGATTAAGCAATCAGGCTAGAAATATCATATCTAACACAGAATTTAATCCAGATTTAACTCCATTAGATGATTTTTATACAAGTTCAGATTGGAAAACTTTTGCAAATGATCCTAGTATGAAAGATTTAATGGACGTATATGGAGTTGATATAAATAATCAAGAAGAGGTAGAGAAGTTTAGAAAAATGTTTAAAGATAATTATAATAATATGTTTATGAATGAAGTGAATAAAAATCGCTTCAATACTGGGGACGCATATTTACATAATATATTTTATAATAAAAATAAGTATGGTGGTGGTATTGACATAAGTAAAAAACATTTTTTTAATCGAGATAATTTTGGTAAATTAGTAGTAGGAGCGACTAGGCCAAATTTGAAAAAAGCACAGTTTGGATTAGGTAATTTAAATCCTTTATTAGGATTAGATTGGACAAAAAGATGGTTGAAAACTGCACAAGAGCAACAAAAAAATCCTCCATCAGCTATACGTTCAGTTCTTGATCCAACAGGTTATTCTAATTATGGAAATCTTCTTACAGCTATTGAAGAAATTCCTAAATCTAAAGGAGTTTTAAACACTGCAAAAAATGTAGGTTTAGGAGCTTTAGAATTTGCAGCTAGTTTACCAATGATTGGTGGAGCTGTAGCCCCAATTAAAGGAATAAAGGCATTAAGAAAAGCTCCAGCTTTAGAAAAAGCTTTAGTTAAAGGACACAACGCTTTAACTAAAGTTCAGCCAATTGCAGGAATTGACAAAAGATTATATTCTCCATTATATAAAACTGCAGCATCTGGTGTATATGGTTTTGCAAGTCCTGTTGGTAGAGGAACAAGATTTTGGAAAGGAGTTGATGGGGCACTTGGATCAACAGAATCAACTCAAGAAAATCCGCAAACTATTAGTATAAAACAACCAGATGGAACAGTTAAGAAACTAAGAGTAGATAGTGAAGAATATTATAACTTAATCCAATCAGATGCTATTGATCCTAATAGTTTTAACACAATTGATAGCAGTTTTTCACTAAGGAAGAAAAAATAATTAAAAAATAAATTTATGTACAATTTACGCAATTATGGACTTAATCCTTATATGTACGATAGTCCTTATGAAATTTTAAGAAAAGCTCAATTTGGAGGAGATGAAATGTCACCAGAAGATGCCATGGCGATGGGTGCTCCAATACAAGCTGATTATAAGTCATATAATGAATTTGCTGATGCATATTCTAAATGGAAAGCAATGAACTCTCCTAGTTCTTATTCTAATTCTTCATCTGGATTACCTTTACAAATACCTAGTACTAATTTAATTATTAATAATAAGTCAAGTCGAAAAAATTATAAAAGTAAAAAAGCAAATCCAAAACAAAGTGTAGTGGATTTGTTAGATTCTGTTGGTTTTCCAAGTGATTATCAATCGCGAAAAAAATTAGCTAAAACTTTAGGAATTAGTGGTTATACTGGTGATGCCACTCAAAATAGACAAATTATTAATATTATATCTACTAACCCGCAAATATTAAGAAGTATATCTCCAGCTTCAGTGAGTTCTAAAACAAATACTTCAAAAAATATTACAATAGAACAAGATGAAAGTGGTAATAGTATTGCTGTAGATAGTACTGGAAATACCGTTGGTGTATTAGATAGTACAGGAAATATTATTCCAGTAGATAGTCTTAATTTAAGTGCTGATAGCACTCGCGCTAAACTCGATAGTGTTCCTACAAAAGATAGTGTTCCTTTAGCAAGTGGCAAACTTCCTACACCTGGATATAAAGAACAAGAAGATGATGGGTTATCTAATATTCAAAAGTTGTTAATTGGAATGGGATCTGTGGCTGTTGCTGGAGGTCTTACAACAGCTGCTTTAAAAGAAGCTGATGATATAGCTAAACTTTCAAAACAATTTGGCACAACTCCTCAACAAGCTAAAGTTGCGCAAAGTGTATTTAAAAAAATGCAACCTAAACTAAGAGGTGCTGCAAAAGCTTGGGAAAACTTAGGAGCAGGTGGACAAGAAATATATAATGTTTTGGAAGATTTGATTAATGAAGAAATGAAAGGTCAAGTAAAATCAAATGTTGCAGAAGCTAGAAAAGCAGCAAAAAATATGGGAAGATTGTCATTAACTAACACTCCAGAAGTAATTGCACAATTAAATCAATCTTCACCAAGTGTAGTTAACACGTATGCTGATCTTGAAAAAGCTGCTGGGTTATCAAGAAAGCCTGCTATGTCAGTTTCATCTAGACCACCTAGTTTACCAACTCCTACATATCAAAAAGCTGTTGGTTATATAAAATCAAGTAAGCCAGTACAAAAAGCTTCTTCATTTTTAAATGATTTAAAAAGCACTGCCTCTACTAAATTTCCAAATGTTGTTAAGAATCTTAGAGGAGTATCTAAATTTTTAAGATTTCAAGAAGGTGGTCAAGCCGATATGCAACAACAAATTATACAGTATATCGCAATGGAATTACAAAAAGGAACATCTCCAGAAGAAATTGCTGAAACTTTAACAACTCAAGGTATTGCTGAAGATCAAGCTTTTTCAATAATTGAACAAGTTGCTAAAATGATTTCAGGTCAGCAATCTCAACAATCAATGGGAGAAATGGATGATGAAGAAATGTATGCACAAGAAGAACCTATAGATGAAGGACAAGAAGGAATGATGCCTGAAGAATATCAAAATGGTGGTGGATATAGTGGCACATATGATGCTGGATCAGGATCATATTTTCAAGGAGGAGGATCGTTTGTTCCTACATATGGTGATATTCTTCCCCAATATATGTATGGTTCAGATTATATGCAAGAAGGAGGATCTACGATGGGTTATAATGTTGGTGATACACTTGAAGTGAGTCCAGAAGAAATGGAGTATCTTCGCCAACAGGGATATGACTTTGATACAATATAAATAATAAAACATGCCTAGAATAGTAATTAAGGGAAAAGGATTAAAAAGAGCACAGTTTCTTAATAGTCAAATAACTCAAGGATTAACTAAAGCTTTAGGATTAGGTAAACCTTTAACCAATTCTATGACTAATACAGGAGCTCCCACTGGTATTAACATGTGGTCTGCAAATCCTCAACAAAGTCAACAAGCACCCAATCCTATCGGGTGGAGTGTTGGTTTAAATAACTATCTTAGTACAAGTCCTCAAACAACTCCTACAACCACTCTTCCTCCCACTCAATTTAATTATGGAAAATTAAATAAACAAAACAAACAACAATTAGATTTAGCTAGACAATCTGCGCAAGCTCAGGGAATAACAGAAGGTAAGGATTTTGGTGTTGGTAGAGATGAAAAAGGAAATTTAGTATCATATCAAGATCCTAATCAAGCTGCTAAATCAAATGAAGAATATCAAGCAAAAATTGATGCTAAAAAAGGAAAGTTTTGGAAAGATTTAAACAACTTTTCAACAAAAGTAAATAAAGGTGTAAATGATTTTTATTCAGTGATTAATCCAATACATGATGTATTAGGATTAATTGATATGGAAAAGAAACGTAAGAATGCTGAAAGAGCAGCTAGAATAGGAAATCTTCCTGACAATTATTTATCTATTTCACAACAATCAGCTCCTGACACTAGAGGTGATTATGATATCAATACAGGTATGTATGGTAAACAAGGTGATTATGTTGCTAATAAAGGACAATTTACTAATGCCACTAACTATATGCCTCAACGAGCTTTTTACAATCAAAATGCAAAATTAGGTGGTGAACAAGTTCCTTTAAGAATTAAAATAAAATCAGTACCAAATACTAATCCTGAAGGTGCTATGATGGAATATGGTGGTCAAGCTAAGCATAGTCTTGATTTAAGAAGAGATGCCTTGGTAACTCCTAATGTTAGTTATGAAAATCCTTATGAGGTGACAGACACTTTAAAAGCTGTTCCACGAGATGAAGCTAACGTTGAAGCTGAAAAAGGTGAAACAGTGTTTGGTGATTTAGATGGAGATGGAGGATTAGAACATATGAAGATTGGTGGTAAAAGACATAATGAAGGAGGCACTCCTTTAAATTTACCTAGTGGTGCGTTTATATATTCTGATACACAAAAGATGTCTATTAAAGATGAAGAAGTGTTATCCTATTTTAGTCTTAAACCTAAAAAAGGTGGGTACACTCCTGCTGAAATTGCTAAGAGATATGATATAAATAAGTACAAAGCAATGCTTGAAGATCCTGAAGCTGATGATTTAAAAAAATCAACAGCTCAACAAATGATAACAGCATACAATAAAAAGCTTGCGTATCTTGCTCTTATTCAAGAATCTATGAAAGGATTCCCTCAAGGTATTCCAGAAGTATCAAAACAAATATTAGGAATTGAAGTTGATGAAGAAAACGAATCTTCTGAAAATGAAACCCCAAGTGAAGATGAACAACCTATGCTTCCACAAGGTAAATACGGGTTAATGAAAGCTTTTGAAGGGATAGAAATGACTGATGATACAACAACAAACCCACCATCTAATGTAGATTATAATATAAATAGAAACTATCAAGTTAGAGCAAAAAACAGAGGTCAATTCATGGACTATGATAACGTGGGTTCATCACAATATAAAGGAGATAAATATTGGGAAAATAAAGCCTCTTATGATTCAAATTGGAAAACATACGTAAACGATGTATTAAATGATCCTACTAGGCGCGATGCAGTTATTGCTAATTTAAAAAAGGCATCTGAAGATCCTAATAATCCAAATGCAAAAGCAATTAAATATAGATTACAAGAAGCTGAAAAATCTGGTAATTTTGTTGGAAAGGTTGGGGAGCATGCAACAAATTATAAAATAGGTCCTTTTCATAATGCAATGAGAGCAGCAATGGAGGCCATACCTACAACAACAATGGCTCCTGTTGTAGATAAACCAAAAGTTGGGGGATGGATATGTGATGTAAATAATATACCTAAACATGCAGAATTTGCAAGTGAAGAAGAAAAGAAAAAAGCAGGTGCTGTAGATGATCCTCTTTCTTTAAGTTGTAATAAACCTAATCCACTAAAACCAGGAAAAGTACAACAAATTCCATTCCGTCCATTAAAACCTGATGTATTAAATTTAATGGCAGCTGGTTTGGTTCCACCTAGAAACTACCAAATACCTATTAAAAAACCACCTTTCACTCCTGAAAGAGCAGTGTTATACGATCCTAGACAAGCATTGGCTGAAAATCAAAGTTTGTATAACACTACGATGGGAGCGTTAGGATCAATGGGAGATGTTAGAACACTTAATAGTATGTCAGGTGCTATGCAAGGAAAAGCTTTAGCAAGTGCTGCAGGTATTACTGGTGATTATCAAGATAAAAATGTTGGCACTTTAAATCAAGTGTTAGCTAGAAATACAGAAGCTCAACGTCAGTATGATAAAGAAGCAGCTGATTTAGCAACGCAAACAGGATTTGTAAATAGAGATACTGATGTATTTAATAGAAATCAGTGGAGACAATACTTTAAAGGTATAAGAGCTGCAGATACAGCACTTTGGAATAATGCTGTTAAAATGGGATTGATGAATAGTTCACGCAAATTTGGTATTGATCCTTGGACTGGTAGAGTGACAATGAAACCAGGTACTCCAACTAGTATGGCAACAGCTTATTCTGATGGTTATGGTTCAGGAGCTCATTACAGAAAAATGCAAAGTCAATTTCCAGGATTAACTTATGAACAATATTTTTCACCAGGTTTTCAAAAAGCATTTCAAAATAAACCAGAAGATGATGATCCAATGCTGCCATATTTAATGAGTGGTTCGTTTGCTGGGCCATATGGATCAGTATAAACTTTTAAAGTTTAGTTTTAAACTTTAAAAATTTTAATGTATATTATATTATAGATATGCGTCAATATTATTCAAACATAGCTCCCATTTTTCCAGACCCTGTTATTTATAATCCAGACTTTGGGTATTTTGATAAAATGCTCCAAAGAAAAGAGGATCAATATAACAAAGGATTTCAGCAAGTTTCTAAAATGTGGCAGTATGTTTCTAGACCAGTGACTAATGAATATAATGCTCAAGTTAGAGATGCTTTTCTTAAACAAGCTAAAGAAAATTTAAAAAATATTTCTTCTCTTGATTTATCAGAATATCAGAATGTTGAATCAGCATTAAATGTTTTTGCTCCATATTATAAAAATACTAATCTTATTATGGATCAAGAACTTACAGAGTTTTATGATCAACAAGAAGGTATTGCAGAATCTTATAAAAATCAAGATGGTGGAAAATATTTTAATGAAGTAAATTTAGCTGATGTTCGTTCTCAAAGAGAGGATTTTGCAAAAGCAAAACCAGAAGATTGGAAATATTTTTATAATAATAAAAGATCCTATAAACCATATTATAATACTACTGATGAGCGTATAAAAGCTATGGAAAAGTTTAAGCCAAGTAGTGTTACAACAATAAATAAAAATGGAGCTTATATTACTACAATTACAGACAAATCTTGGTATAAAGAAGATATATCGAGATATTTAGAAGGAGTGTTGTCAGCACCTGCTAAAGAACAATTTGCTCTTGAAGCAAGACAAGCTTTTAGAAATAATCCTAATGCGTTAGTTGGAGCTTATATTAAACAATCTGAATCAAGACTTCCTGCTATTGACAAAGAATTAAAGGAAATTGATATTAGAATGTTAAAAGCTAAAACAGATGAAGAAAGACAACAACTTCAAGCAAACAAAGATTATTTTAAAAAATTAAAAACTTCAATTTCAGAAAGCGTTACCAACCTTAAAAAAGGAGATAAAGGTTATGTAAATCAAAAATTTGAAGAACTAGCAAAATCAGTTTATATAGATCAGATTATAGATCAAACAGCTGATTCTTACCAACATCAAGATATTGATCGAAAATTAGATTATGATGAATGGGTAATGTTACAAGCTAGGGAAAATGGTGCAAATTACAGAGCAAGATTAGCTCAAGAAGGTGCTGATCGTAGAGCGCTTTGGGCATTAAGTGCAAAAGATAAAAAAGAAGGAGAAGAAGAAGGAGAAGCTCCTGATGTTAGTGTACCCACTTATGAAAATGAAGATGATGCTATTAAACCAAAAACTGTTAGTCAACTTCAAAGTGAAGCTTTTCAAGCTGAAAAAGAAGCAGAATCTAAAAAAGCAGAAATAGTTAGTTATTTAAGAAATGCAAAAGGTGTAAAAGAAGTAACAGATTATGCTATAAGATCCTTTTTAGCTTCGAATCCAAATTCAGATATGGTTAAAGAATATGGAACTGCATTATCTATTGCTAAAAGTAAAAGAGATAAAATTAAAAATTTTGAATTTCAAGCTGATGAATATGCTAGAAATCAAATGGGTGATGCAAATTATAAATCTCTTAGAACCTGGCAAGAAGCTAAAAATGTAGGTGTTGAAGAACAATTAAAAGTAGAATGGGATCCTGTTAAAAAAACATACTTACAAAAAGATGCTTCAGGAAAAGTTATTGCTGATAAAGGAAAGTTTTATTATGATAAACATATGGGTCAATCACAAGCTGATATAGACAAACGTATGGCTGATGTAGCAGGTGTAATTAAAGCAAAAGGAGCTACAGGTATTGGAAATGGACTTCAATTACAACAAGCGTATGATCAATATAGAAATCAATATTTAAATACTCCAAATAGTACACTAGTTCAAGGTAAAGGAAAAGCTTATTCAGAAAAAGTAGTAACATTTAAAGAAAAAAAAGCTGAAATATCTGCTGTAGCAAATATCAATCCAGATGATATTGTTACAATATCTGCAATTCCTAGTGTAAAAAGAGGCGTTGATTTACAAATTAAATTAAAAACATCTAAAGAAAATCCTTTAGATGAAACAAGATTTAAAGCAATAAAAGCAGATATTGAAACAAGAAATCCAGGTTCTAAAGTTCTTACATATAACGAAGATAATGGTACAGTATTTGTTACAGGTCTTGGATCAAAATTAAAATCTTTTGATGATATTAATCTATATAAAAATATACATCCTGCATTTTCAGATCAAATAGAAAATCTTGTAGAATTTAAAGGTCCTCCAAATTCTCGTTATATTGCAGATTTTCCAGCATTAGACAAAAGTGGAAGAAATGTAGTTTTTCAAATTATGAAAATCATACCTGAAAGTTTAAATGGAGATCCTTCATATATATTATTAAATCCTAAAAATGGTACAAGCATTAAAGATGAAATGTATAAAAACATAACAATTCCGTATATTGCAATGGTTAATTTGTTACAGCTTCCTTCGGATGAATTAGATAATATTTTAGAAAACGCAGCACTACGAACTAAATTAAAATAAATTTAAATGGCTGAAAATACAGAATTAGGAACTTTAGATATTGATCAAATTTTTCAAAATGCACAAGTTGCTAGTGAAGTTGATCAATCAAAATTTCCAACAACTTTAGATACAACCATTAAACCTGTACAAGAAGATCCTTTAAAAAAATTAGATAGAATTTTTACTAATGCAGAAAATTCTACTCCTGGTAGAAATACTTCTATGTTCAATCCAAAGATTGTACCTACAAATGCAATCAAGAAGTATACTGATATGCCATATGGCTACACTCATAATTTTGATAATGATACATTTTATGGAGAAAGAGAAGGAGCTTTAAAAACTACAGGTAAATTTTTTGGTAGATTGGTTTTAGGTGCTGCTGCTAAAACAGGACAAGGAGTAGGGTTTTTAATTGGTATGTCTAATCCATCTAACTGGGATAGTGATTTTATTGAAAATACATCTCAAAACGGGTTGTCTCAAATTTTTGAGGCATTAGATGAAAAGACAAAAAATGATTGGCTTCCTGTATATCAAGAAGCAGCAGACAAAGAAAAAGGATTTTGGAATAGACTTTTTACTGATGGTGATTTTTGGGCTGAAGATGTTGCAGATGCATTAGCTTTTTTAACAAGTGCTTATGTACCTGGATTAGCTCTATCTAAAATAGGACTTGGAGCTAAAGCACTTAAGATGGCTTCAGGTTTAAGACTTGGTACACAAACAGCAGAAGAAGTTATAACAGGTGCTAGTAAAGTTCAAAACTATCTAACACAAAGTGCACGTGCAGCAAAGATGTTAGACAGAGGTGTTCAGTGGGCTACTTCAACAGCTGGTGAATCAATGTTTGAAGCCACTGAAACAAAACGAAATATTATAAATTCTCTTACTCAAGATAAAAATGGTAATTTTGTAATTAATCCTAGTACAGGACTTCCTTATACTGAGGATGAAAAAAAAGCTATTGCAGGTAAAAACGCATTGAGTAGTTTTGCTTTAAACGCTGCTTTGTTAGGTGTTACTAACACTTTTCAATTAAGATGGTTAGGTAATATATTTAATAAAGAAGCAGAGCAAATTGCTTTTAAAGGGTTGAAAACTCCTGCTTCTCTTTTAGCACCAATAGAAAATGCTGCTGAAAAAACAGGAAGAATATCTAAATTTTTAGATAGTAAAATTGGTAAGTTTTTCTCAGGAGCTCCTAAAGGGGTATTTGCTGAAGGTTTTGTAGAAGAAAACTTTCAGTTGGCTATTCAAAGATTAAATGAGTCTTATGGTCAAAAAGGCAAGGTGAGAGATGCTCTTAATATACAAGAGTTATTTAATCAAACAGGAGCGCAAACTGTTGATGCTTTAATGGGTGAAGATAGTCTTGAGGCACGTCAGACTTCAATAAGTATAGGACTAGGTGGATTGATTGGTTCATTTTCTGCTGGCTTAGCAAATATTGCAGAGGCAGGTGCTGAAAAGTTAAGTAGAGAAAATCTTATCACAACATATAATAATTCACAACAAAATTGGTTAAAGTTTGGAAATATTTATAAAACAGAAACTATTGAATCAGTTGATGATAAGGGCAATCCTATAAAAACTGAAAGAATAGTATTTGATAAAAATAATCAACCAGTTGAAGATGAACAAAAAATAGCTGGTGTGTTATCTGGTTATAGATTTTCAAACAGTGCATTAGAGGAAGCAAATGGAGTTAAAGATCCATTTAATAGAAATGTATTAAGAGATAAAGCTTTTGCAAATTTTGTTAAAGCTCATGTTAATGCAGGAATAGAAAATACTCTTTTAGAAAAACTAGATGATGTAATTAAAGCATCACCAGAAGAGATAGCTCAACTTGGGTTTATACTTAATGATGATGTTAAAGAACAGGTTGATAGATATAAATCTTTAGCTGGTCGTATTATTAAACAAAATAAATTAATCAATAATAGTATAATTTTTGATAATACAGAAGATGATTTAGCTAGAAAAAATACTTTAATTGATTTAGCAGCTGATCAAGCTGTATTTAATAGTTTAGCAGATGAAGTGAATGCTTCAAAAACTGAACTTAAGAATGAACTAGTTGATAGTAAAAATACATCATTATCAGATAGTCTTGTTGATCAATTAAATGAACTTGTACAACGTATAAAATCACAACAAGAAAAAGTTGATGAAGTTAAAAAGTTTGGTGAAGAATCATATAGATATAAATTATCTTCAGAAATACTTGATGATTTACAAAATGATCTTAAAGATGTTTTAAAACAAAACGAATTATCGGTAAAAGAATTAAAACAAGGTAAGGACGGCTTTTATAAATATGAAAAGAAAAGAAGAAATCGTCCTGGTATTCAAGATCAATATAACAGAAAATCTAAATTAAAATCCGAGCTTGATAATATTATTGATGAATTAGGATCTGAGTGGTCTCATTATGCTGATGCTAAAAATGGTAAACAAAACTATCTTTCTAACTTTGATGAAGAAGTTGTAAAGCCATTACAAGAACAAGCTGAAAAAGTAAAACAAGAATTAGATAAAGTAAAAAATCTTCCTAAATCAATTACAGCAACTGTTAAAAATGAGAACGATGAGGAAGAATCAATTGAAATAACTGAAGGTACAGAATATAGACTTGCCGATAAACAAAATAAAAATTATAATCAAAGATTAAAAATTAATAAAATTGATGAGGCAAATCGCAAAGTTAATGTAACAACCCCTGATGGAAGAACTAAAGATTTTGATTTAGATACATTAGTTGAAGGATTAAGACTTGAAAAGTGGGAATTAGTTAAACAACAAGAAATAAAAAAGCCAACTAGTAAAACTGGGAATACAGATGAAGGGGATACTGAAGAAGAAGATTTAGATTCTGAAGTAGAAAATGGCGATGTTTCTAGTGATGACTATAGAAAAAAACCTAAGTTTTCAGAAATAAAGTTTTTTAAAACAGTTGGTAAACATTATTTAGATGATAAAAATCAAGTTCTTAACACAGAAAATGGATCAGATAGATTTTATAGTTTTACAGCAAAACATAATGTATATAATAGATATTACTATTTAAAAGTTATCACTGGAGATAATGATGATTTTAAAATTCGTGATGTCAAATTTAATCCTGATGATATTAAAGTTGTATTAATGAAACGCACTAAAGTGGGTGATTCATTTAGATATGACTATGTAGATAAGGATAATAATATTATTCCTGAAGGTCAAGCCACAAAAGATAATATTATATACACTTCTTTGTCTGATATTAAAAATTATGATGTTGATAGAGTAAAAGAACTTTATACAGTTACTTCTGAAATATCTGATTCTCAAATTGAAAATGAAATAAAAGAGCATCTTAAATATCAAAAAGATCTTGTCAAGCGTATTAAGAATGGTGAAGAAGTTTATTTAAAAGCTCTTACAACATCACCTGGTGTACAGACAATTATATATGGAAGCGAAGTTGATGAAAAAGGTAGACAAATTCCAGTTGAAAATTCATTAGAAGGAACTGTTATTGTTAAAGATCCTGATTATGATGATTTAAGAAGTGCTAATAATCCTGATGTTAATATTGATTTAAGAATAGTTACTGCAGATAATGTACCTGCTAAAGGTTTAAAAGCAGGTAGACCTATTGTTCAAGAATATACTCTTGAAAATGGTAGAAAGGTTTGGGGGGATAAAATTTTTAGAGTATTTTCTAGAAACTTAAATGATAAAGAAAAAGAAACTGTTTATAAATCCTTTTTACGACTTTCTGAGTTATTTAATAAAAAGTACGGTCAAGTCAATTATAGAGGAGTAAGAACTGCTTTTAAAAGAAGACTTACTAAAGAAGAGGATAAAGAATTAAAACTTATTGAACTTTATTTAAAAGGAGTTATTAATTGGTCTAAACCTTTGTCTGGAAAAGCAGGAACAAATAATTTTTGGGTGAGCAATGGTCTTCATAAAGGAAGTACTGTTATTCCTTTAACAAAATCAGAATTAGAAAAAAGTAAAGATCAGTTATTAGATAATGTTTATCATAATATAAATAATACATATCTTGGTAAGAATGACTCTTTTACAACTATAAAATTTGTAAAAGGTAAAGCTATTGTTGATAATGTATATGATACATATAAAGAATATTTAATTGCAAAAAGAAAAGGCGGAGAAAGTGCTCCTATTTATTCTTCCCTACCTTTAGCTAATTCTAATATACCTCAACGTACAAGTGCTTATATTGTATGGAAAGATGAATTTGTAAAAGATGAAGCTGAAGATATTAAAAAAGATGCTGAATTGCAAAAGGCAATTCAAAAAGCATTACCATTATTAGATCAAAAAATTAATGATTTTGTATCATTAAAAACTAGTAAGTTAGTAATAAAAAATGTTGTATTTACTTTTACAAAAACACCTGAAGGAATTGTTTTTAAATATCAAAAAGGAAATTTTCAAAGAAGATCAGAACCACTTCCTATATCTGAAGTACCAGGTAAAAGGAATGAATTAATATCTTATATATCTCAAGTTTCAGGATATAAATATGGAGGGTTGGGCAGATTACAACAATTAACTATTGAGAAAATAAAAAAAGATATCTCTGAAAAAAGAAAAGAAAAACAACCACAAAAACAAAAAACTTCTGTTTCTCAAGTTATTTCAGATGAAGAATATGATAATTTTATAGATACAGGAAATGTTTCTGATGATATTTTAAATTCTATTGCTGAAAAGGTAATTAATAGACTTCCATTATCAGAAAGAGAAAATGCAATATTTACAGCAAAAACATCTGAGATAAATGAAATAATAAAAAATAAAGCCTCAGCAACAACTGCTGCAGAAGGACCATTCTTTGATATTGAATCAGCTGTTAATAATGCTAAAGTTGAAAATGGTAAAATGTCAGCTGTTGTTTATGAAAAAAATGTTGCAACAGGTGAAGTGAGAGAATTATATCAAGGTGAAGTAAATATTAAAAATGGCAATTTATTAAAAGCTAAAACAGATCTTTCTCGTTTATTACAAAAACAAATACAAAATCAATCTCCTGATTTAGATGAAGAAATTCCATTTAGACTTGTTACTGAATTAGAAGTAGAAGATCTTGATGATTTAGACTTTTTTCAAGAGTTTATGCAAGAAAAGCTTCCTCAAATTCCTATAACTAGGATGAATCATCTTATTTTAGGAAAAGCTTATGGAGCTTTTATGAAGGGAGGTATTTATATTTATAATAACGCTAAACGTGGGACGGGATTCCATGAAGCATTTGAAGCTGTATGGGCTAGTTATTTAACTGATCAAGAACGACTTGATTTATATAATGAGTTTAGAAGTAGAAAAGGAAGTTTTTACAATCCTTATAGTAGACAAACAAAACAATATAGTGAAGCATCATTATATGATGTACGTGAAATGTTAGCTGATGAGTTTGCTGATTATATTGAAAATGAAGATTTCTTAAAAGAACCTACGCCTAAAACTAAAAATATATTCCAAAAACTTTGGGATTTTATTAAACAACTATTTGGTCTTTCTAAAAAAGAAATGACAGATCTTAATAGTAAAATTAACAATATATTTAAAAACATTTCTAAAGGTGGTTATAAAAATGCTAAGCCGATTAGAGATGTAACAAAACTTGCTCCTCAATTTAAAACTGTTACAGGGTTATCTCAACAAGAAACTTTAGATGCATTAGAAGGTTTAAACTTTAATTTCTTTACAGATTTATTTAAAGAAGGTAATAATATTGATAGTATTATTAGAGGTCTTGATAAAGATGCTGTAAATAACTTATTAGTTTCCACATTAGATGGAGCATTTGATAAAGTTATTAGAAGTGCTAATATTGCTAGTTCAAGAATTGCTAGTACAATAGCTAGTAGAAAATCTGAATTATATGATATTTTTAAAGCTAATTTAAAAAGATACGGTATTAAATTTTTTGAATTAGAAGATGCTGATGAAAATAAAATTGAAAATACATTAGGTATAAGAGATAGTATAACTATTGATCCTAGAAAAACAACGTCCGTTAATGTATCTTTATTACTTTTTTCTTTGCCAAATATGACAATAGAAAATGGTAAACCTGCCTACACTTTCAATGAACTTAACCAAAACAAACTTGTTGATTCAAGCAGAGTTCACACTTTATTATTAAATGAACTTAGTAATATAACTTATATTATAAGAGAAAATGGTGAGAAGTATAATGTACTTGATCAAATGTTTGACAAGCTTGATGCAAAATATAAAATTGCACCTGGGGTATATCGTAATGGTTATCAATGGATTAATAGTTTAAAAATTAGACTTAAATATACTAATCCAAAAGGTGAAAAAATACCAATTGAAACATTAGAAAAAGATGATGTACTATTACGTGTAGCATTTATAAAAAGTTTTACAAATACTAAATTTGTACCAGACAAAGTTATTGTTGAAGAAAATGGAGGTATATATAATTTTAATCCGCTAATTAATGTTAATGAAGATAGAATTAGAAAAAATTGGATTAATAATATTAAACTTCAACTTGTAAATAAAAAGTCTAAATTATTTAAAGAAGATAAAAAAGGAAAATTTGTTGTTGATAAAACATCTACAGAATATGAAGTTCTTGAGGATATAAAACAACTTTCAAATTCAGCAACTATTGAAACTATTTTAGATGGATTAAGAATGTTAGGAATTAGTTTTTCAGCATCACCTGAAGAACTTGAAAATAAAAAAACAACACTCGCTGAACAATTTGGTCAAATATTTGAACAAATGGAAAGAAATAGTGTTAAGTATTTAGATGATTTATTTTCTAAAGATGTTGTTGGTGCTCGTATTGATTCTTTAATTTCTATTGAAACTGGTTTTGAAGGTGAAGATAATGTACTAAGTTATTATAATGCTGATGGTGAAATACAATATTCTGTAGGTATTCCATCCTTATTTTCAACAACTCTTAATATTTTAAATAAAGTTGACTCTTTAAAAGAGTTAGTACAAACAGCTCCATGGTTAGGTTACATTGATAAAGAAGGCAATCCTCAATTACATCCATATCAAGCTAATTCAAGATTATTAAAGCCAGGAGGGTTATTATTTAATAATAAAGGTCAGAGAAAAAGAGCAAGTAAATCTCAAGAACTTAAGTATTTTGTTATATCAGGAACTGGCGTTACAAATACTCAAGGTAAGAATACAGCTAAATTAGAATTTCCTGAAAAGATTGCTCAAAAAATTCATTATTTACTTACAGATTCAAAGACAAAACCAGCAGTAGGATTTAGTGTAATTAACTCTGATAAAAGTACTGAGTTTGGCATAAGCATGCCAGATGGTCTTTTTGTTGAAATTAAAGACATTGAAAATCTATTAAATGATGAAGATACTAAGATTACAAATATTTATATTGATCAATTAAAAGATGAATTAGCTGCGGCTGTTTTTCAAAAAACTGACCCTATAAATATTCAATATTACAAAGACGGTGTAAATAAACTTGGACACTTTAGAGATATCATTAGTAATGATTTAAAATCTAAATTTAAAGAACAAATTTTAAATGAAGACTCTGAAGATTTTGGAGATTATGAAAAATTTGTTGATGATAATCTTAAAAAAATAACAAAACAAATTCAAACCCATCTAAAAGAAAAAATTGAGGATACTAAAAAATTCTTATTAAACAATGATATTTTTTATAGTCCTAAAGGTGGAATTAGACTTAGTAAAATAACAGATGCTATTGATAATGAATTACTTAACACAGTTTTAGGAATTGATAAACCTTTTACTATAAATAAACGAGATGCTTATTCTGATGCTGACATTTTAAATTTAGCAGGTTATCTTGCTATTAATGAAGAAATATCTATAACAGAACAACATAAACTTATATACGGGCATCCTGCTTTATATAAAGAACTTCCTAAACGTGCTAATGGTGCCACTTCTACAAAAGAAGCAATTGTTGAAGACGCAGATGTAATTCGCTGGATGGACCAAAACATGCCTCGTAATGACAATAAAAAAAGAGGTAAAGAAAATATACAAACAATTAATGTTGCTACATTTAAAGATGTTAATGTAATAAGCACTCTTTATAAAGAAATTGCTGAAAATATTTATGAAGATTTAATTAAAGCAGGTATTTCTGAAGATAAAGCGTCTAAAAAAGTTGGTGCTAAATTTGATGAATCTGGAAATTTAGTAAAATTAATAAAGGATAGTGAAGGTAAATACACTGGAGCAATAAAAGCTTATATGGAATTAACAGAAGCTGATGCTATGGCAATGGGGATGCCTGACCTTATTAGAGATTTACTTTTTATGAGTAGTAAGTTTGGAGATGAAAGAGAAGCTCAATGGAATTACGAGATTGCTTATGAGAAATTAGTTAGATCAGGGATTATACCAAAACGAAATGGTGAAAAAGTTAAAACAACAGATCCTGAGTATAAAAAATATGGTAAATCTGAATTAGCTGATGCAAAGTCTATTTATGATAAAGGAGATCCTGAGTATGTATTTGAAGTGTTAAAACCTCAATACTTTGGGTATGCTAGTACAAAAGGATTAACTCACACTGTATTTTTAAAACATGCCGTTCAACCTAAATTTTATAGACACGTTGAAGGTACTAATTTTGAATCTCTTTATTTAGCTGCACAAAAACAAAATATAGATGTTATTGGTTTTGAATCTGGAGAAAAAGTAGGGAATGTTACTAATGAAGATGGA